>Ga0256407_10002428_pt1 | contig 35711 bp, 34 predicted proteins | sample RumenRJG_04DNA_FD_193489 | JGI IMG/M metagenome (GOLD analysis project Ga0256407, IMG submission 193489) | Bovine rumen microbial communities from Lethbridge, Alberta, Canada - RJG_04 | ecosystem: Host-associated > Mammals > Digestive system > Stomach > Rumen | place: Canada: Alberta...
GTGATTACGGACGAAGAGTCCGCTTAAGTATGCTGAGCATATGCTATCTGACAGGCCACCTTTCGATGGCTTTCTTTTGATGCCCCATACTTATCTGTTAGTCGCTACTCTTTATTTTCAAACTTTTCTCCTTTTTTCACCCTTTTTGGTATAAAAAGGGCGCATCACAGAAAATTGCGATGCGCCTCTTCTGTAACTTCAGTCACGGTCAGAATTTCAGCTTACTGAACCTTTCCTTCTTCGGATATGCCTCGTGCCCAAGCTTTCCGGCCATCTCCTCGATAGCCTTCTTCTCCTTGCGGTTCAGATGTGTAGGAACTTCGACTACGACCTTAACGTACAGGTCACCCTTGCGGCCGGTCCTTACATTAGGAACGCCCTTGCCTTTGAGTCTGAAGGATGAACCGGTCTGAGTTCCAGGGGTTATGGTATAGCTGTAGCTCTCACCGAATCCCGGTACCTGCACCTTGCCTCCGAGTGCAGCCACATCGAAGGTTATAGGCATTTCCAGATACAGGTCATCTCCTCTTCTCTTGTAAGTGCTGTGCGGTCTTACATTCACAACGATGTAGAGATCGCCGTCAGGTCCGCCGTTGACTCCAGGTTCACCCTGTCCTCTGACTGTTACGATGCTGTCAGTATCGACTCCTGCAGGGATATCGATCTTGATCTTGACAGTCTTTCTGTTGACACCGGTGCCTCCGCAGTCCGTACAAGGCGATTCTATCATCTGTCCGCTGCCTCCGCACTTCGGACATGTGGTGATGTTCTGGAACCTTCCGAATGGCGTATTGCTTACCTGTGAGATCTGTCCGCTTCCGCCGCACTGATCGCATGTCTTTTTGCCTGTGCCCGGTTTGGCTCCGCTTCCGCCGCAGGTCTTGCACTTGACATTCTTTGTTATTTCTATCTGCTTGCTGCATCCGAAGAGAGCATCAGTGAAGTCGATCGTGATCGTCTTCTGAAGGTCCCTGCCTTTCTGCGGGCCGCCTCGTCTTGAGGATCTTCTGCTGCCGCCCATTCCTCCGAACATATCGAATATGTCGTCAAAATTCATTCCGGCTCCGCCGAAGCCTCCTCCGAAGTTTCCGAATCCGCCGAATCCGCCGAATCCGCCCTGGCCTGCTCCGAAGTTCGGATCTACTCCCGCAAATCCGAATCTGTCATATTTGTCCTTTTTGTCGGGATCAGAGAGAACTTCATAAGCTTCATTGGCTTCCTTGAACTTCTCCTCCGCCTCTTTATCGCCCGGATTCTTGTCAGGGTGATATTTCATGGCGAGCTTATGATAAGCCTTCTTTATCTCCGCTTCTGATGATCCCTTGTTGACCCCGAGGACCTCGTAATAATCCCTCTTGTCTGCCATATAGGTTATTTACCTTTCAAATTATTTTTGATATCAGTCGTCAACTACCTCGTAGTCAGCGTCTACTGTTCCGTCGTTAGGAGCTGAGTTTCCGCCCATGTTGCCAGGATTGAAGCCTGCTCCGCCCATGTTGTTAGGATCGAATCCCTGAGCGCCTGCAGCTCCCTGCTGAGCAGCCTGAGCTTCCTGATAGATCCTTGTGGAGATCGGATAGAAAGCGTTTGTGAGAGCTTCCATCTTTGCCTTCATGTCGTCTACGTTGCCTGCGTCGACTGCCTTCTGGAGCTCGTCCTTAGCAGCTTCTACAGTTGCCTTCTCGGAATCTGTGACCTTGTCGCCAAGCTCCTTGAGCTGCTTCTCGATCTCAAAGATCATTCCTTCGGACTGGTTCTTTGTCTCAACAGCTTCCTTCTGCTTCTTGTCCTGCTCCGCGAACTGCTCAGCCTCTTTGATCTTTGCATTGATCTCATCGTCTGACAGCTTTGTCGAAGAAGTGATGGTGATCTTCTGCTCCTTGCCTGTAGCCATATCTTTGGCGCTTACGTTTACGATACCGTTGGCGTCGATGTCGAATGTGACCTCGATCTGAGGGATCCCGCGAGGAGCCGGTGCAATGCCTGTGAGCTGGAATCTGCCGAGTGTGATGTTGTCGGCAGCCATTTCTCTTTCACCCTGCATTACGTGGATGTCTACTGCAGTCTGGTTGTCTGCTGCTGTTGAGAAGATCTGGCTCTTCTTTGTAGGGATAGTTGTGTTTCTCTCGATGAGCTTTGTAGCGACTCCGCCGAGTGTCTCGATCGACAGTGACAGCGGTGTGACATCGAGAAGAAGGATATCGTTGACCTCACCTGTAAGTACGCCTGCCTGGATAGCAGCTCCGATAGCTACGCACTCATCAGGGTTGATTCCCTTGAACGGCTCCTTGCCTGTTACGTTCTTTACTGCTTCCTGAACAGCAGGGATACGTGTTGATCCGCCTACCAGGATCACCTTCTCGAGGTCTGCGGAAGTAACGCCGGCATCCTTCATGGCCTTGTGCATAGGCTCGATGGTTCTGTCTACGAGGTTCTTGGTGAGCTGCTCAAATCTTGCTCTTGTAACATCCATGTCCATGTGGAGCGGACCGGAAGCGTTTGCAGCGATGAACGGCAGACTTACCTTTGTTGTCTGTGCCGATGAGAGCTCTTTCTTTGCCTTCTCTGCAGCCTCTTTCAGTCTCTGGAGGGCCATCTTGTCCTGTCTGAGGTCGATGCCGTTCTCCTTCTGGAAGCTGTCTGCCAGGAAGTTCAGCAGAGCGTTGTCGAAGTCATCTCCGCCGAGATGTGTATCGCCGTTTGTAGCGAGTACTTCGAATACTCCGTCTCCGAGCTCAAGTACGGATACATCGAATGTGCCGCCGCCCAGGTCGTAGACCAGGATCTTGTGGCTTCCTGTATCCTTGTCGAGTCCGTATGCCAGCGAAGCAGCTGTAGGCTCATTGATGATCCTCTTTACGTCGAGGCCGGCGATCTTTCCGGCGTCCTTTGTAGCCTGCTTCTGAGCATCGCTGAAGTAAGCAGGAACTGTGATAACAGCCTCTGTTACCTTTTCGCCGAGATATGCCTCTGCGTCAGCTTTCAGCTTCTGCAGGATCATAGCGGAAATTTCCTGAGGTGTGTAGTCTTTTCCGCGAAGGTTGACTGTGTAGTTTTCACCCATGTGTCTCTTGATGGAAGCTACTGTTCCTTCAGGCTCTGTGATGGCGATTCTCTTTGCTGTCTCACCGACAAGTCTCTCGCCGCTCTTTGTGAATGATACTACCGAAGGTGTTGTTCTCATTCCTTCGGAGTTTGTGATAACTGTAGGTTCTCCGCCTTCAAGTACTGCTACGCAGCTGTTGGTGGTGCCCAGATCGATTCCTATAACTTTACTCATTTCTATTTCCTCCTCAAAATATGTGAGATTTATTAACTTTAATTCTTTTTATTGACTGCTACCATCGACGGTCTGACGACCTTGTCTCTGAGCTTGTAGCCCTTCTGCAAAACCTTTGTGATCTTGCCGTCGTCCTTTTCATCGATGTTGTCGGTCATTACCGCATTGTGGACGTTCGGATCAAAGTCCTCGTCCAGCGCCTTTATTTCTTCCAGGCCGGCGTTCTCGAGGGCTTTGCAGAGCTGCCCGAATATGAGCTCCATTCCCTTCGCATATCCTTCAATGTCATCTGTCTCAGTGCTCAGAGCTCTTTCGAAGTTGTCCAGTACCGGCAGTATGTCTGCCACGATCTTCTCGTTCGCGTACTGAAGTGTGTCGGCTTTTTCCTTTGCCGCGCGCCTCTTGTAGTTCTGGAACTCAGCCATGAGTCTCATGTAGCGTTCGGATTCCTGAGCGGCTTCCTCTTCGGCTTTCTTTGCGGCTTCCTCAGCCTTCTTAGCCTCTTCGTCAGCTTTATCTGCCCCGTCTTCCTTTGCAGGCTCTTCAGCAGCCTCGCCTTCAGCCTTTTCGCAGGCTTCTTCAGCCTTTACTTCTTCAGCTTCATCCGCTCCCTCTTCGATCGGGATCTGCTTCTTCTTGTCTTCTGACATCAGTAATTGTTCCTTTCGTGCGGTTTTTTATTTCTTTTGCTTCTTGCCGCCGGCATTCCCGTCACCGGTACTGTCCGTAAGCCTGAAGCTCTCGCTGAGGTTATTGGTAAGATACTCCATGACTGAAGTTATCTCGCCGTACTTCATTCTTGTCGGTCCTATGACTCCGACCTTGCCGACGAGCTTGCCGTCCACATGGTAGGATGCCGTGATCAGCGCGCAGTCCTTCATGGTGTCGTTCTCGTCGCCTATGGTAACGACGACTCCGTCGCCGCGGGCAAGCATCTTCTGCGTGAACCAGTCCTTGCGGGCGAAGAGCTCCATAAAGTCTCTCGCGCGGTCGATGCTGGTATATTCAGGCAGATTGAAGATGTTTGTCATGCCCTCCATATACAGATTAACGTTCAGCATGTCTTCGAGCGTCCTGAGGAAACTCGGCATGACGCTCCCTTTAAGAGCGCTCAGCGCTTCAATATCCGATCCGACATCGTGTATGATCTCTCCCTTCAGAACATCGTCAAGGGTGCGCCCTTTATAGCTGACTGTCATGTTCTTGCTCAGAAGCTCAAGCGCTTCCTGCGTATACGGAACATTCAGCCTCAGTGTGGTGTTTGTGATGTTGCCGCTTTCTCCGACTATCATCAGTATCAGCGTGCGATCATCAACAGGCAGGAGCCTGATGAAGCTGATGGTCTCATCGTTTGTGGCAGGTGTCATCGCGAACGATGCCAGATGTGTGATCTCAGAAAGAAGCTCCGCCGCGTGCCTGATGGTTCTGTCAAACTCGTCTCTGCTTGCCGACAGCCTGTCGTTGATCATGCGCTTGTCCTTTGCGCTGAGGTTCTTCTTCATCAGCTCGTTTACATACAGCCTGTATGCCTTGTCCGAAGGGACTCTGCCGGCTGATGTATGAGGATGAGTCAGATAACCCAGCTCTTCAAGATCGGACATCTCGTTTCTTATGGTCGCAGGGCTGACGCCAAGGTCATATTTCTTTGCGATCGATCTCGAACCGACCGGCTCGGCGTTCTCTACATAATCTGTTATGATCGCCTGCAGTATCTGTAATTGTCTATCGCTCAGATCCATGTCTTGCCTCCCTGATTTTTTCGATTTGTTAGCACTCATCATTCGAGAGTGCTAATCACAAGACATAATATACTCGCACGGCACAACATTGTCAATACATAATTACAATAAAAAAAAGCGCCCGAAGGCGCTGTATTCAGTCACGGCTGGCCGAGTATGTTGCTCATGAAATAAGGGAGCTGTTTTCTCCACCAAGGCCAGTCATGGTTGACATCATAGCCCCAGTAATCAGCCCAGTGAGGAATACCCTTGCTCTCGAAAGCCTCATGGAGTTTCTGAAGGTCTACCCTCATCTCGTCTTCCCATGCGCCCTGTCCGCAGCAGAAGATTATGCTGCTCTGTCTGTAGAGATCGGTCCAAGGATGATGCTCAGGCATGTTAGGGATGAATTCTATCGGCGAGTTCGCGTATGTGAGGTCGTCCTTATAGTCATGGAAGAAGTAGTTTGTATCGAACAGACCGCTCATCGCGATCACTCCTCCGAAAAGATCAGGCCTGCGGCAGAAGAAGTTCATTGCATGAGTAGCTCCCATGCTGCAGCCCGTAGTGATGGCGCGCTCGTCTCCAAGATACTGCGGTACGAGCTCGTCTGTAACATAGCGGAACCATCTCTCATGGAGCTCGAGTCTTTCGCGCTCGTTCTTTCCTTCCGCTGACCATGTTTCTTCATCTATACTGTCGACGCAGAGCACTCTGAGCTTTCCTGCCTCGATCCACGGAGCGATGGTATCGATCATTCCGAAGTTGCGGAAGTCATAGGTGTGGCCGTTCTGAGGTCCGAAAGCTACACACAGTCTGCCGCTGTCTCCGAAGACCGCGTGCTCCATTTCCCTGTCAAGTATCCAGCTGTACTCTTTCTTGTAATAATCGTTCATTCTTTTTCCCCTTTACCATTATATATATTATTCCGCACGTTCAGTCACGAATCCGTTGAACTCCTCAACCTCTTCGAATGTTTTGAATACCGCGGTATACATCTGATTGCCCATGGCTCCCGACAGTACATCAGGCATGCGTTCGCACATCTTCATGCAGTGGCCGTACTTCTCAAGCACCTCTTCATGGCTGTGCTTATACTGATGGATGTCCTTTCTTGAAGCATAAGCGCAGTACTGGTCGCCGCCGATGTCAGGAAGACGGCGCTCGTTGTGAGCCACCATCTCAGCCCATATCTCATACACATCAGTATTATGTGAGTAATTCATCATGTCCGGTGTGTAGCCGCCTGCAGGTCTCATGTTTACCTCAAGGCCAACGAATTCACCGACGTCCCCGAGATTCTTTCTGGCCTGCGTGAGGCGGAAGAATTCGAAGTGTACGAATCTGCTCCTCACCTTGAAAGCCTTCAGTGTGGCGCGGCCGTATTCTTTCAGCTGAGCCTGCACCTCAGGTGTGGTGTAATATGTAAGCTCGAGTCCCTTGTTTACAAGGTCAGCTATTGAAGGCGGGAACCAGTTTGAGCTCTCAAAGAGCACCTCTCCATCAGCGTTTACGATGGCGTCATATGAATAGATGTAACCGTAAACGAACTCCTCCATTACATAAGGATGCTCCGGAAGGTTGCCGTAGAACCACTCGAGGTCGGCATCGTTCTCAAGCTTCCATGTATCCGCTGCGCCGACTCCGACGTCTGGCTTTACGATGACCGGATAGCCTCCGATCTCGTCGAGGAAGGCTCTTGCCGCTTCTATATCCGTTACCTTGTGATTGCGCGCGGTAGGAACACCTGCTTCCTTATAGAACGGTTTCATGGCCGACTTGCTCTTCCACATTGCGAGCTCCTCAGGCTGAACGCCGCTGCCGATATTGAAATCCTTTCTGAGTCTGGCGTCCTGCTCAAGCCAGTACTCGGTGTTGGATTCGAGCCAGTCGATCTTTCCGTGCTTGAAAGCCAGAAATGCGACAGCGCGGTACATCTCGTCGTAGTTCTCCATATTGTCTACTTTGTAGTACTCAGTCAGAGCTGCCTTAAGAGGCTCTTCGAGAGAATCATACGGAGCGTCTCCTATTCCCAGAACATTGATGCCATTTCTCTTCAGTCTGTCACAGAACTGCCAGTAAGTATGCGGAAAATTCGGTGAAACAAAGATGAAATTCATTTTCTTACCCTTTCTTTATTTATCTCTCCTGCCGGCAATATAGTACGGCACTGCCACAAACAGCGCCCCGCCGGCAATGTTGCCCAAAGTTACCATTGCCAGATTGTAAAAGAAGCCTCCTGCCGTCACGCCCTCATGGACAGGCTGCAGAAGAGCCACAGTAAACAGTGTCATATTCGCAATGCTGTGCTCGAATCCTGTCGTTATGAAAGCGAAAAGGCACCAGAACACCATGATGAGCTTGCCCGCATCCGAACTCGCCCTGCCCGCGCACCATACCGCGAGGCATACAAGGAAGTTACACAGGATGCCCCTGGCAAAGAGTTCAACAGCTCCGGCCCCCATTTTGGCAGCGGCTGCAGATACCATGAATTCAGCAACAGGGCCTGCGCACAGTCCTGTCAGATGATAGACCGCGGCAAGCAGCATTCCTCCAGCGAGATTTCCTGTCCAGCATATACACCACAGTTTGAGAGCGTCCTTCAGAGTCACCCTTTTGTCGAGCATTCCTGCCGCCATGGCAAGGTTGTTGCCTGTAAAGAGCTCAGCTCCGGCCATGACTACAAGACTGAGGGCGACACCAAAAGTGAGCCCCATCACGATCTTCGCGTATGGAAGTCCGGTAAGCAGTCCGCCCGAGGTGAACGCCAGCAGCACGCCTATCCCTATATACGCGCCGGCCAGCATCGATACAACGAAGTATGCGAGCGGATCCCTGTTCATGAACGCCACCTTCGCGGCAGCCCCTTCAGATGTCCTGTTAAAATCGCTCCTGAACATTTCTGACCCCTCTTTTGTAGTATACGCCGTTTATTATACTCATATTTGTGTCATTTCACAATAAAAAAGGACGGGAGCTTGTGTCCCGTCCGCGTGGTGGCCCATATTGGACTTGAACCAATGACCTACAGGTTGTCACCCTGTCGCTCTCCCAACTGAGCTAATGGACCATATCGCTGTTGTCAACGAATGTATTATAGCGAAGAACGACAGCAATTTCCACCCTTTTTTTATTATTCTGAAAGAGCCTTTTTCGCGAGCCTGTCCGCGAGCTCGTTATACTTATTTCCGGCATGAGCCTTTACCTTCACGAACCTGATATCCATGCTCTTTCTGGCATCAGCTACGTAATCCCTGTATCCCTTTGTGAGAGGATTATTGGCCTTCCACCTTCCGTCAGCCCAGGCTCCTATGCCCTCATAGTCGTGGTAGATCTCCACGCTCTTTAAGCCGTTCGCCATGCAGTGATCGATGGCAAGCTTAGAGCCCATTATCTCTCCGGCGATATTTCTCTGCTGCGCAGCCTCGGCGTCATCGAAAGCAGCGTTCAGCTCAGTAGTTTCGCTTTTGCCCTCAGCATCTGTCTCCACTATAACGACGCCGCATGAGTATCTGTCGCTGGCAGCATCGAAGCTTCCGTCTACATAGGCTCTTACACCTTCAGGGAACCCGCTGCCCGACGCGCTGCCTCCGGATGTCAGACCGAGATATGCCATGGCATCTGCCGGATCGGCAAAGCTCTTGTACTCGGCGCCGGCAAATCCGTCCACCTGCGCTTTGCAGTCATCCCAGCTCATGAACAGACCTGTCGTTCTGCCCTTTCTTACCGCGTATACCTTCTTAGCCATTCCTGCAGCCTCCCCGCCGCCTGCTTCCTTCTTAACCGCTGTGTGTCCTGTTTCAGGATTCTCGTCAAATTTTCTGAGAAAAGTCTTTCTGTGTATAGGAGTCTTTCCCAGAGTCCTCAGCCCTTCGTAGTGCTTCGCTGTCCCATAGCCTTTGTTGCCCGCGAAATCGTAGCCCGGATAGACGCTGTCCATTTCTGTCATGTAGGCGTCTCTGGCCACCTTAGCGACTATGGATGCCGCGGCAATGCAGAGGCATTTCTCATCGCCCTTGATTATGGATTCGCTCGGCATACCGGCATCGAGCTTCACGGCATCTATCAGGAGCATGTCCTGCGCGCGCGTGCCTCCCTGCTGAGTAAGCAGTCCCCGTTCCGCGAGCATATCCCTTACAGCGCCAAGCGCCCTCTTCATTGCCGTCTTTGTGGCTTCGAGTATGTTGAGCTCATCGATCTCGTTGTTGTCCGCGATGCCTATGCCCCAGGCTACAGCCTTCTCTTTTATCACATCAGAAAGCTCTTCGCGCTTCTTTGCCGACAGCTTTTTTGAATCGTTTATGCCGGTAACGTCGAAATCCGCAGGGAGTATGACGCACGCGGCATAGACCGGCCCTGCAAGAGGCCCTCTTCCGACCTCATCCATTCCGGCGATATACCTGTAGCCCTGAGCCCTGAGTTCATCCTCATGGGCCTTCATTTCGGCAAGCTTCGCTATGTCTCTTTCCAGTCTTTCCTGTTTGGTCATATCTTTAATATGTAAAGTTTTCTTTACCGTAAAGTTTACTTTACCTTTTCCAGTGTGATCCTTCCGATCTTTCCGCCCCTGAATTCATCGAGTACGGTACGCCCTGTTCTCTCGTAGTCTATCCTTCCGCCCGACATGATAAAGCCGCGTTTGCGGGCTATATTGTCCATGTTCTCAAGAGTCTCCTCCGAGACTTCATCAAGCTTGTATCTTTCCTTCAGAAGCTCGGGATAGCTTTCTCCAAGCACCCTTATAAGCTCATATCCGAGGTCCTGCACACCGAGGATGTCATCCTTTATGCTTCCGCAGAACGCTAGGTTGAGCCCGACATTCGGGTCTTCAAACTTAGGCCAGAGTATTCCCGGAGTATCCAGAAGCTGCATGCCATTGGAAAGAGAAAGCCACTGCTTGCCCTTTGTTACACCAGGTTTATCCCCGGTCTGAGCTGACCTTTTTCCGGTGAGTCTGTTGATAAGCGAAGACTTCCCGACATTCGGCACTCCGACTATCATGATGCGCAGGGGCCTTCTGATAGGACGCTCCTCATTCCTCTTCTTCTGCTCGGCCTCGAGAGCCTTCAGGAGCTTCTTTATATTCTCTCCCGACTGCAGATTGAGAGCCATGACACGGCGCACGCCTTTGCCATGCGAAAGCTTTTCCTCCCATGTCTCCGTTTCGGCAGAATCCGCGAGATCGGCTTTTCCGAGCACGATTATGCGAGGTTTTCCAGAAATGATCTCATCGATGATCGGATTCCTGCTGGACACCGGAATGCGGCTGTCGACTATCTCTATGACAAGATCAACAGCCTTAAGATTTTCCTGTATCAATTCCCGGGTCTTCTTCATGTGCCCCGGATACCAGTTTATATTGTCTATCATTTCCTTAATACTATGCGCCGCACATTGATATAACGAAAAATGCATACCTTTGACATGGTCGCAGGTATGCATTGTGATCACTATTCAGCGCTTCTGATTCTGGCTGCTTTACCGGTTCTCTGACGCATGTAGTTGAGCTTAGCTCTTCTGACTCTGCCTCTTCTGACCACCTCGATCTTCTCGATCTTTGGCGAGTGCAGAGGGAATGTCTTCTCTACGCCGATTCCGTTTGACAGCTTTCTTACTGTGAAAGTCTCGTTAACGCCGCCGTGCTGTCTCTTAAGTACATAACCCTCGAAGACCTGGATTCTTTCTCTCTGACCCTCGATGATCTTAATGTGTACTCTGAGTGTGTCGCCGACCTTGAACTCAGGAATGTCATCCCTTTTGTAATCCATTGTGATCTGATCTAAAATATTCACGTTATTCTCTCCTTCCTCTCAAGACGTTCTTGGAGCCACCGACCTTATGCCGTCTCCAGAGGACCGCCCGTAATAACTTCGGCTGCCGCAAACCGACAGCTTACATAGAATACTATAACAAATCACATAATGCAAGAGATTTTTTGGTTTACAGCGATATAAATACTATAGTCTCTATGCTCTTGGATGACAGCTTCTGAATACTTCTCTTACGCGGATATCGATGACCGACAGATACGCTATGCCTACTGACATATCCTCGAAGCCCATGAGCTCCTGGAGTGTTCTGAGGTCGCCGCCATTCTGCAGTATATGGACTGCAAAGCTGTCTCGCAGTATCTGAGGAGTCATTCGCGATTCGACACCCATCATCTGACCATAATCCTTGAGTATCTTCCATATGCCCTGCCTGGTAAGCGGCTCGCCTCTGAAATTCACAAATACGAAGTCATCGTCTTCATGCTCCCTGCCCGTGATGGCATCGTGTGATTTTTCAAAATACTGTTTCATTGCAGTCGAGGCATAGCTTCCGAGCGGTACTATCCTGCTTTCATCATTCACATCCCTCAGAGTAACGAAATTCATCCGCAGGTTGACATCGCTGAATCTCAGTCTCACCACCTCAGTGACTCTCGCTCCTGTGCCGTACATAAACTCAAGCAATGCCTTGTCGCGAAGACCCTTGGTATCATCGGCAGGCAGATCCATCAGCGCCGCGGCTTCTTCTACGGTCAGATAATCGATCTGTCGCTTATCAGTCTTTATCGCCTTTATCCTCGTGAAAGGATTCTCGCTGATGACTCCCTTGCTGATCAGGTATTCGTAATATGTTCTGAGAGCCGAGACCTTGCGGTTGATAGTGGGTTTGGACTTATTCTCATTGCTGAGCTGAAGCACATATGCTATCGCATCATTGTCGGTGCATTTTTCGAGACTGCCGGTGCCTCTGCCCGCTAGATACTTCTCAAATGCTGTCAGGTCTCTCTCATACGCTATGAGAGTATTGGCAGCCTTACGCTTGTCATTCTTCATGTACTCTATAAATCCGCGCATAACATACCCCTCCTATATCTCTCCCGCCTGTCTGGCAAAAAGCAGACCGATAATCGTTTTGGCGTCCCTTATCTCATTTCTCATGATCATGTCTATCAGCTCATCCGGTTCATACTCGAGAAGCTCTATACACTCGCTGTCATCCCATTCCGTCTCCCCCGGTGAGAGATCCCTGCATATGAATATATGAAGAGTTTCATTCGAATAGCCGCATGTAGGATAGAATGTGAGCATATGCCTGATCGATCCGGCTGAATACCCGGTCTCCTCACGCAGTTCTCTTGCAGCTGTCACTTCAGGTTTTTCGCCGGGGTCGGTCCTCCCGGCCGGAAGCTCGAGCAGAGCGCACTCAAAAGCCTTTCTGTACTGGCGTTCCATAAGAACTTTACCTGTATCGGTTATTGCCACCAGCAGAGAGCCTCCTATATGCTCAACTATATCTCTTACAGACTCGCCATTTACCGTCTTCACCCTGTGCTTTCGTATATTGAATACAGGGCCTTCGTACACTATTTCACTGCTTATGGTTGTTTCTTCGAATATCATGGCTTGCCTTTACAATAATCATATATCTTAAATTCTGTTTATGTTTATTGTATCACCGCAAAGTCATATCAAAAACAGGTTTTTTGCTAGTTCCCAAATAAATACCTGCCTCCATTTTCTCCAGGTATTCTCATGAGCCATATCGCTGTACGGCACATTATATGTTATGCAGTCGAGAGTGCTCTGTCTGTATTCCGCCGGGACTCTGATAAGCGCTTTTCTTATGCAGCTCAGTTTCCATTTCGCCTGGTCGAGCACGTCAGGATCTCTGATCACCTCTTCGTCATTCATAAAAAAGACCAGCTCATCCTCTTTTGCCGCATAATTGCTTACGGCTTCAAGCTTTCTCAGTCTGTCCATATCTTTTACGAGCCATATACACTGATAATAAACCGCCTTCGGAACACTGTATTCATTCTTTCTCATAATGCCGCCCTCCTCTCAGTTAAATTGTATGAAAACATTTAACCGCAGTATCTGCAGAAGTTTATGGCGATTCTGTGAGGAGGTCATTTATTGTCGGAAAAAGGTCATTTTCTGCAGGATTTCGTGGCGAACGAAAAAAGGACGCTCAGTGCGTCCTCTTGCATCGTTATGGTCTGTGATATCTTTTGAAATCTCTCTTTGTTTCATCTGAGTGGAAGTCCGAGCCTCTTGTGATCATAAGGCCATGCTCCTTTGCGTATGCCACGAGCATTTCCTGCTGCACCGGATCAGCTGATGGATGATGACATTCAACTCCGTCTACCCCATACTCCACCATCTTATCAAGAAAAGCATACATCCTCGGCTTGAATTCCTCAAAGGTCTCCGTGCGGCGGCGCTGCTCCATAGGATGTGCCACCACCGCGAGTCCGCCGGCTTTATGTATGATGTCGATCGCTTCCGCGGTCGGCAGTGTTTTCTTTTCTATGCTTTTGATCTCCGGATCCTGGAAAATGGTGTTGAAGGCCTCCTGCACGCTTTCGACATATCCTTTTCGCATGAGTATGAGAGCGAACGTCGGCTTGCCTACAAAGCGTCCTTCATTGACAGCTCCGATATCATCGAGCGTGATGTCATACCCCTTGTCAACGAGAGCCTTCATGAATCTGTCATTACGCCTTGCCCTGTCGAGGATGATATTGAGCAGCGCGGACTTAAGATCCGGGTCGTCAGGATCAAAGCCATATCCGAGCATGTGTATGTTTTTGCCTATAGGGTCCGCAGAGTCAAACTCTATTCCATACAGGAACTGCACGCCCACATGCTCAGCATACGGTGCCACCAGCACAGACCCTTCTATGCCGTCATGATCCGTTATCGCGAGCAGCTCATATCCCTGGGATTTTCTCCAGTCAATGATCTGCTTCGGAGTAAGTGCCCCGTCAGAGAAGCAGGTATGCATATGAAGATCCTTTTTAAGGTCGGACTCTATGAGCGCCCTGAGCTCTTCCGTACTATTAAATTGCCGTCCAATGGATTTAAAGTAATTCAACATCGTCCTCTTCAAGATATGAGATATAAGGGAGGTCTCTGTATCTCTGATCGAAGTCAAGACCGTACCCGATCACAAAGAGATCATCGATCTCAAAGCCCACATAGTCCGCATGGAAGTCATTAGTCCTGCGCGATTCCTTGTTGAGCATCGTGCATACCTTTATGCACTTAGGTCCTCTTTCCTCGAGCTTTGCAAGCACGTATTTGAGGGTGTTGCCCGTATCTACTATGTCCTCGACCACAATTACGTTGGCATTGTACATGTTGATCTCCGGATCAAACTTGATCTTTACCACGCCTGAGCTGGTTTTTGAAGCGCCGTAGCTGCTTGCTGAGATAAAGTCGAGCTTTGTCTTGACGGTGAGGTTCTTCATGATGTCGCCGATCCAGAGGATCGAGCCCTTCAGAGTGCAGAGCAGTATGACTTCCTCGCCCTCAAAATCCTTATCGATCTGAGCCGCGATCTCCTTCGCCCTTTTGCTGATCTGTTCCTCGGTATAAAGGATCTTACCTAATTTGTTTGCCATGTTTCCTCCTTTATCGCTTACAGAAGAGAATTTATTACTTCGAGAAGTTCTTCGTCCCCGGTCCTTTTCAGAGCTGAAACAGGAATGATCTTGTCTTCCCTGCCCATTCCTAGAGTCTGCCTTATGGTCTTTATGCAGGCTGCCCTCTGGTTGCTGCTTACCTTATCAGCTTTTGTGGCCACGACTATGCCGTCGAGTCCGTAGTATTTCAGATAATCATACATCTGCACATCCTGAGCGCTCGGCTTGTGCCTTATATCCACAAGCAGCACCACCTTCAGCAGATTTTCCCTGTTTTCGAGGTAGCCCTCTATCATGGCTCCCCATTTTTCGCTTTCAGACCTGCTCACCTTGGCAAAACCGTATCCGGGCAGGTCAACTATCCTGAACAGATCATCACATCTGTAGAAGTTGATCGTCCTGGTCTTTCCCGGGCTTCCGGAGACTCTCGCCAGGGCCTTTCTGCCTGTGATGAGGTTGAGCAGCGATGATTTGCCTACGTTTGACCTTCCGGCGAAAGCTATCTCCGGGATATCAGCAGGCGGGTATTGCGACGCTTTTACAGCGACGGCTTCGAGTTCTGATTTGTTTATCTTCATGTCCTTACTGTATCACCAGAGGAATGACCTCTTCAAAGTCTGATACCGGTATGAACTCGACCTCCCTGCGTACGGATGCAGGGATCTCTTCGAGATCAGGCTCGTTTTCCTTAGGGATTATGATGCGGCGTATGCCCTGTCTGTAGGCAGCGAGGGATTTCTCCTTGAGTCCGCCTATTCTCAGCACCTTGCCCCTGAGAGTTATCTCGCCTGTCATAGCGACAGTCTTATCGGCCTTGCGGTCTGTAAGGAGCGAGAAGAGCGCGCTGCACATTGTTATGCCGGCCGAAGGGCCGTCCTTAGGCGTTGCTCCCTCAGGTATGTGGATCTGTATGTCGTAATCCTTGAAAACGTCCTTGCCTATCCTGTATTTGCCGGAAATCGACTTTATGTAACCGAGAGCCGTTGTAGCGGATTCTCTCATTACATCTCCCATCTGACCTGTCAGTATGAGCTTGCCGCTTCCCGGCATCTTGACTGTCTCTATTGTGAGCGTGACGCCTCCGACTGAGGTCCATGCCATGCCCGTTGTTACACCGACTTCAGGTTCGAGCGAGCCTATATCCTCAATGAATATCCTCTTTCCGAGATATGACCTGAGGTTTCTCGGCGTGACATTGTTTTTCTTCTGCTTTCCGCTGACTATGTTGCGGGCTGCCTTGCGGCAGGCATTTCCTATCTCCCTTTCGAGGTTTCTTACTCCCGCTTCACGGGTGTAATACTCGATAATGTCGCGTATCGCGGCATCTGAAATGCTGAACTGAGTCTTTTTCAGACCGTTCTCCTTTATCTTTTTAGGCACCAGATACCCTGTCGCGATGCGCACCTTCTCCTCCTCGGTATAGCTGGTCAGTTCAATGACTTCCATTCTGTCGAGGAGCGGAGCAGGTATGGTGGATGTGGTGTTGGCCGTAGTGATAAACATCACATCTGAAAGATCGAAAGGTATCTCAAGGTAATGATCCGTGAACGTGCTGTTCTGCTCAGGATCGAGCACCTCAAGAAGCGCCGATGCAGGGTCTCCCCTGAAGTCGCTTCCGATCTTATCCACCTCGTCGAAGAGGAACAGCGGATTGTTGGTGCCGCTCTCGCTTATACCGTTGATGACCCTGCCAGGGATAGCTCCTATGTATGTGCGCCTGTGTCCTCTTATCTCAGCCTCATCCCTTACACCGCCAAGCGACATCCTTACGAACTCCCTGTTAGTGGCTCTTGCTATGGATTTTGCTATTGAAGTCTTTCCGACTCCCGGCGGGCCAACAAGGCAGATGATAGGACCCTTATTGTTCCTTGTGAGATGCTGCACGGCAAGGCACTCAAGTATCCTCTCCTTCACCTTCTCGAGTCCGTAATGATCTTCGTTGAGGATCTTTTCGGCCCTGTTGATATTGCGGTTGATCTTGCTGGCCTTGTGCCACGGAAGATCAAGTATGGTCTCTATGTATGTGCGCGATACATTGGCGTCAGGACTCATAGGGCTCATCTTTGTGAACTTGTCTATCTCCTTGCGCAGCTTGGCATCTGTCTTCTCGTCGAGCTTGAGCTCATCAAGCTTTTCTCTCCACTGACGCGCCTCATCATCAGTATCCTCGTCCTCGCCAAGCTCCTCCTTGATCACCTGGAGCTGCTCACGGAGATAATACTCCCTCTGACCGCGGTTCATGTTCTTCACGACGCGGTTGTTTATTCTTTTGGCGATGGAGAGGATGTTGTTTTCCTTGCCGATTATATCTACCAGATGGCCGACTCTCAGCTTGACTGAATCGATCTCAAGAAGCGTCTGCTTAATGTCGAAAGCAACATCTATCTCATTCGCGATAATGCTGCAGAGAAGCGACGGATCATCGATGTCATCGATAAGCGTCCTTCCGGCGGATTCACCCTGACCTGTCAGCTCAAGGTACTTCATATAAAGCTGGCGGAGAACTCTGATGTTCGCCTGCATGCTTATGTCTTCCACGTCATTATCGTAGTCTTCGGCGATGATGTAGTCGCACATCAGAAGGTCGCCGGCTTCGTATATATCCTCGAGCCTGACTCTCTGTTCCACTACAACAAGAATGCGGACATAGTCCTCATTCTTCTTTACCACCTGTCTGACGCGAACGATAACGCCTGTAAGATAGCAATCATCCATCTTCGGAGCGCTTACAGACGGGTCTCTCTGCGATGACACTACAATATATTTGTCGCCGTTCATCGCTAGATCAACGGCGGCAAGTGACTTATCTCTTCCAATATCGAATCCCACTATCGTTCCCGGGAAGAATGTCTGTCCTCTTAGCGGGATATACGGGACTCTTTTTATGCTTTCCATTCCACCCATTATGCTTCCTTTTCCATCTGCAGCTCTTCGCTGTCATTGATTTCATCTCTGAGAACGAGTACCGGCTCGGACTCTCCGATGACTACATCAGCAGTAATGATGCATTTTGCGACTTCCGGCTTTGACGGCAGCTCATACATGATATCAGTCATCATTTTCTCAAATATGCCCCTAAGTCCCCTGGCTCCGGTATTGAGTTCAAGGGCCTTCGCGGCTATGGCATGTACTGCATCTTCCTCGACTTCAAGATCGACATCATCCATGGCAAACAGCGTCTGATACTGCTTTACAAGAGAATTCTTAGGCTCGGTTATGATCCTTACGAGCGCCTCCTCGCTGAGCTCGCTGAGAGCGACTGTCACAGGAAGCCTTCCTATAAGCTCAGGAATAAGTCCAAACTTCAGAAGGTCTTCAGGCTGCGCGTTCAGGAGGATATCGGCATCGTTGAGTTCCACCTTCTTCTCCTCTTTATTGAAGCCGATCACCTTATTTCCGAGTCTTACCTTGATTATCTTGTCAAGTCCGGTGAAAGCTCCTCCGCAGATGAAGAGAACATCCTTGGTATCGAAATGTATGAACTCCTGATTAGGATGCTTTCTTCCGCCCTGAGGAGGCACGTTTGCGACGGTTCCCTCGATGATCTTGAGGAGAGCCTGCTGTACGCCCTCACCGCTTACATCTCTGGTGATGGAGGTGTTCTCGGATTTGCGCGCGATCTTATCGATCTCGTCTACGTATATGATCCCCTTCTGGGCCCTTTCGAGGTCGCCGTCGGCAGCCTGATAAAGCCTGAGAAGGATGTTCTCAACGTCTTCGCCTACATAGCCTGCTTCTGTCAGAGATGTGGCATCAACGATCGCGAAAGGTACGTCAAGAATGCGCGCCAGAGTCTGGGCAAGCAAAGTCTTTCCGCAGCCTGTAGGCCCCAGCATGAGGATATTGCTCTTCTGGAGTTCTACCTTTTCCGCGTCGCTGTTCTTATATCTTTCGAGATGTCTGATCCTCTTGTAGTGGTTATATACCGCTACAGCCAGGCTCCTTTTTGCAGGATCCTGCTCTATCACGTACTGATCGAGCTCGGATTTTATCTGCTCAGGAGTTGGAAGCTTCTTTGAGCGCTTCCTTGGAACCGGTTTGATCTCCTCGTCCATCATCGACTTGATAAGATCGACACATTCGTTGCAGATATAGACATCAGGTCCGACCATCATGCTCCGGACCTGAGATGTTGATTTACCGCAAAATGAACATTTTGCTTCGTTATTAGGCATTTGTGCTCCTCTCGATGACCTTGTCGACCAGCCCGTAGGCTGCGGCATCGGCAGCGGTCATGTAATTGTCTCTGTCCGTATCCTTCTCGATCACGGAAAGATCCTGGCCTGTGGCATCAGCAAGGATGCGGTTAAGCTTGTCCTTGATTGAAAGGATATGGTCGGCGCTGATCTTTATGTCTGACGCCTGTCCCTGGAATCCTCCCAGAGGCTGATGGATCATTATCTCTGAGTTAGGCAGCGCGTATCTCTTGCCTTTTGTTCCGGCGGCAAGGAGAACAGCTCCCATGCTCGCAGCCATTCCAACGCAAATGGTGCTGATGTCAGGCTTGATGAATCTCATCGTGTCGTAGATCGCCAGGCCGGCAGTTACCATGCCGCCCGGCGAATTGATATATATGTTGATGTCTTTATCAGGATCCTGCGCCTCAAGGAACAGGAGCTGCGCCACTACGACACTCGCAGTATGTTCCGTTATTTCTTCGTCTATGAATATGATCCTGTCGATGAGCAGTCTGGAATAGATATCATAGGTTCTCTCCCCCTGACCGGTCTGCTCGACTACATAAGGTACATAATTCATATCGCACTGTCCTTTCGTAATAAGGCTACTCAGCCTTTGCCTCTACCTGCTTGGCGTTGTCGAACAGCCAGTCGATAGCCTTCTTTGTCTGAGCATCCTCTCTGAAATAGTTCTCTGTCTCAGAACCGGCCATCTCCTTGACCTGATCAACGTCCATTCCGTACTGCTTTCCGAAGTCTTCCATGAGTGCACGGATCTCTTCTTCCTCGACCTCGAGGTTCTCCATTCTGATGACATTCTTGAGGAGGACTCTTGTTCTGATCCTCTTCTCTGCATCAGGTCTGGTCTCTTCTCTGATCTCGTCGATGGTCTTTCCTGTCCACTCAACGTACTGCTTGAGTCCGAGGCCCTGAGCCGCAAGGCTCTGATCCATGTCGTAAAGCATGTTCTCGATCTCGTTTCTGATCATTACCTCAGGAACCTTGATCTCGTTCAGTTTGTAGAGCTGCTCAAGAACTCTGTCCTTCATGACGGAGAGATCTGTTTCAGAAGCCTTTTCCTGAAGCTTCTTCTTAAGATCTTCCTTATACTCAGCAAGAGTTTCAAAATCACTTACATCGCTGGCAAGCTCGTCATCGATCTCAGGCAGGATCTCCTTCTTGATCTCATGGATCTTGCACTTGAAGAGCGCAGGCTTTCCTGCAAGCTCTTCAGCGTGATAGTCGCCAGGGAATACTACTTCAACGTCTACTTCCTCACCGGCTTCCTTGCCTTCGAGCTGCTCTTCGAATCCAGGGATGAACTGTCCCGAACCGAGTGTGAGCTCATAGTTGTCAGCCTTTCCGCCGCTGAACGGCTCGCCGTCAACACTTCCGTCAAAGTCGATAACTACTGTATCGCCTTTCTCGGACTTGCGGTCCTCAACGATCTCCATTCTTGCCTGGCTCTTCTGTACTCTTTCGAGCTCTTCCTGGACTTCCTTGTCACCGATGACTGTCTCGACCTTTTCGATCTCGAGGCCCTTGTAGTTCTCGACTTCGATCTCAGGGAATACCTGAACGGAGCCGGACAGCACTACAGGCTCTCCGTCCTTTACTTCAGGAGCTTCAAATGACGGCTGGGAAACGACTTCGAGGTCCATTTCCTTTACAGCATCGTAATATCCGTTCTCGAGCAGGCTGTTGAGCGCGTCATCCCAGAATACATCGTGACCGTAGTGGCTCTCGATGATCTTTCTTGGAGCCTTGCCCTTGCGGAATCCGTCGATCTGGAATTTGCCTCTGTTTGCCAGATATGCCTTGTTCAGTGCCTCCTTAAACTCTTCTGCCGAAAACTCGATGTTGAATTTTACGACTCCGTTTTCCTTTGAAACCTGTGTAGCCTTCATTTGAATCTTTCCTCCGTTATTTTATTTACTCTTATTGTTGCCTGATTATTCAAAAGCTCTCTGGAGCTTGGACCTGTCTTCTGTCTCAAGTCCGTACTTGCTCTGTATCCTGTGAGCCAGCTCCATAAAGTCCTCTTCATTACCGTAGTACCACTCGACTTCGAGTTCGGATACCGGTACGATGTGTCCGTCTATATGATGTATGACTCCCTTATCCACGGAAATGCAGCTTATCGACCTTCCAGTGTCCACCTTGAACTGCTTTCTCTCATAGTCCATGGAAATGGTAGGCCTGAGCGGCTTATCGCCGGCAGCCTCACGAAGTACATCATAAGCGTCACTTGAGATAAAGATCTCAATATTAGGGTTGAGCGCGAAGCGCTCATCGTTCACTACAAGGTTGAACTCCTCGCGTCTGTGAAGTCCTTCCTTTACATTCACGTCCCACTTGATGGTGACTGTGCACCTGTCGTCTTCCTGACGGATCCTGTACGCGATCCCTCTATTTCTGAAGTCGAAGTCCTCTGTATCGAAATATGCGGCATGCATGTCTATGGTCTCGACTGCCTCCAGCCCCATCTTGCCTGAAGCAGCAGTCTCGACTATGCTGTCAAATACAGATGTGTCGTCCAGACGGTATTTGAATTCTGTCTCCATATAACTCCTCCGTCGCCATGTACTTCTTCTCTAATTGAGCACATAACGCACAAGCCTATAGATTGTACTAAAAAACTCTCTACTGTTCAAGTTTTAAGAGATGAATCTTGAAATCAGTGTCGGCAAAAAGCCTGTCTGTCATAGCAATGAAGTTGTCTGACATGTCGCTGGCGTAGTATCTGTCGATAAATTCCGATCCGGACGCCAGCATGTCTTTTTCCTTAAGTATCTCTGCTGCTTCTCTTATTACCTCAGCCGAAGAACTGTACATGTGGAGGTTCGGGTACAGACTGCGTATGTGTTTCGCGACGAGCGGATAGTGTGTGCAGCCCAGTATGAGGTCATCAAAGCCGCCCTCTCTGACGAAATCATCCATATAATATGCTACCGTGAGCTTCATGATCTCCGTATCGGTAAGCCCGTCTTCGATCAGCGGTACTATCGCCGGGCATGCCATACTGTACACTTCGATCTCAGGATTCATAGACCTGAGCTGCTGTCCGTACACGTCGCTTCCGATGGTCGCCTTGGTAGCGATGACTCCTACTTTTTTGCAGCCGTCCCCTGTCACTTTCTTTACCGTCGGCTGTATAACACCGATTATCGGGATTGACGGATAACGTTCTCTCAGGGCGTCAAGCGCAGTAGCCGTAACGGTGTTGCACGCGATGATTATCATCTTGGTGTTGCGCGCCACCAGATAGTCTACGTTCTGTATGGCAAACTTCACTATCGTCTCAGGTGATTTTGATCCGTACGGCGTTCTGGCAGTATCTCCCAGATATATCACCCTTTCATCAGGCAGCTGCCTGTGGAGCTCCTGTACAGATGTGAGACCGCCGAGGCCGGAATCAAAAACTCCTATAGGTCTATTGTCCATCACGGGCCTCCATGGCTGAGTATTTCGCGAGTACTGCCTCGATATCCCTTCTCATCTTGTTGAGCTCCTTATTTGAATGCTCCTGGCTCTTTCCGATCAGAGCCATAAGCTCATCAGCGGATTTCTTGAGATCTCTGTAAGCAGGCGAGTAATTCGAAGATGATCTGTGATCGTCTGACCCGCTGTAGCTTGTCTTTCTGATTACAGGCACTACTTCTGCCCTGTGGACGAGCTCGTTGGCTGCAAGGTCCCATACTTCTCCGCTGTATGGCGCTGTCGCAGGTTTGCCTGTGGCCGCCGCGACTTCAGCCGCAAATTTCTCAGTGACTTCGTCTTCTCCGTGATTTATGAATATCCTCTTTGCCGGATCTACCTTTACGACCCACTCGCGGAGGTGGTTCTCATCAGCATGGCTGCTGAATGAATCTATCCTGCGTATCTCGGCTTTTACAGCGATCTCCTCACCGAAGAGTTTTACACAGTCAGCGCCGTCGAGCAGCTTGCCTCCTACCGTACCCGGACTCTGATACCCTACAAACAGTATCGTGCATTCAGGTCTCCACAGATTGTGCTTCAGGTGATGGCGTATCCTGCCAGCCTCGCACATGCCTGATGCCGAAATGATGATCTTAGGAGTCGGATCTTCATTTATGGCCTTTGACTCATCGCTTGTGACAGATACCTTGAGATCAGGGAAAGTCACAGGATTGATTCCGGCCCTGATAAGCTCGAGAGCATCGTCATCATAGTATTCGTACATCTCTGTACTGTATATGTTGGTAGCTTCAACAGCGAGCGGGCTGTCGACAATTACAGGGAAACCGTCATGCCCCGTGATGAGTCCCTCGTCCTTTATGATCCTGAGGTAGTAAAGCAGCTCCTGTGTTCTGCCTACCGCGAAGGCCGGGACAACGACATTGCCGCCTCTGTCCAGAGTGGTCTGGATTATCCTTGTGAGCTGCGGAACATAATCAGGCATCTCAGGATGCAAACGGTCGCCGTATGTGGATTCGCAGACAACGTAGTCAGCATGAGGAGGATCCTGCGGAGACTTTATGAGCGGCTTGTCGACATTTCCGAGGTCGCCCGAGAACAATATCGTTCTCTCAGTCCCGTCCTCGTTCAGAGTGAAGAGAACATTCGATGAGCCGAGCAGATGACCCGCGTCATTGTAGCGGATCTTTATTCCTTCAAATATCTCAATATCCTGTCCGTATCCGGCAGTTTTGAACAGCGGCAGAGTTCTGAGCACATCCTCAGTAGTATAAAGAGGAATATATTCACCATTGTCAGCAGCGCGCTTGCCCTTGCGGTTTCTCCACTGTGCCTCAGCCTCCTGTATGTGAGCAGAATCCCTGAGCATTATATCGCAGAGCTGGCGTGTAGCCTCGGTCGAGTAGATCGGTCCGCTGTATCCGTTTGCCACCAGGAAAGGAAGCTTGCCTGTATGATCGATATGCGCGTGTGTAACTACTATTGCGTCGATATCAGCCGGCGATACAGGTATTTCGATATTCTCGAAAAGATCGACGCCCTGCTCCATGCCGCAGTCTACTATTATATTTTTGCCGCACACCTCAAGAAGAGTACACGAACCCGTGACTTCATGCGCAGCTCCGATAAATGTTATTCTCATGACTGTCCTCCGTAAAACCCATAATTTTACTTGTATATAATATCACAAAACCGGTTGATATACCCTCTCTTCACAGCAAAATCACAATGCGAAAAAATTTTAAAAAATGTTAGCACTCACTCTTGACGAGTGCTAACAAAAGTGCTATAAAATAATTGTCACAAATAAGAGCGGCGCTTATAGAGTCGCGAACAACAAGCTTAAAACATCATACATATATAAGGAGGCAACACTATGTTATATCCGAAACTTTTCAACGACAGTATCTTTGATGACTTTTTCGATTTCCCTTCATTCAGGGCTCCTGCAGAAGCAGAACGCAAGCTTTACGGAAAGCACGCGGCAGGTCTCATGAAGACCGATATCCGCGACAAGGACGGCAACTATGAGCTCGACATCGATCTGCCAGGGTTCAAGAAAGATGAGATCTCGCTCACTCTTGACAACGGCTATCTGGTAATCGGAGCCCGCAAGATGCTCAATGAAGATGAAAAGGACGACAAGGGCACACTGCTCCGTCAGGAGCGTTACTCCGGCGCTATGCAGAGAAGCTTCTATGTCGGTGACGGCATCGACGAGACCGATGTCAAGGCGAAATTCGAAGACGGAGTTCTGCGTCTCTCCTTCCCTAAGGAAAAGGAGCCTGAACTCCCTGAGAAAAAGACAATACTTATTGAAGGTTAATCAATAATCTCTCTCCAACTCTTAAATTCCTTCAGACGTTGTTAGCTAAACGGGCCCGGATCTGATCCGGGCCCGTTTGCTGTCATTTTTCTTTCAGCCAGTTTCTTATATATTCGAAGGCCGCATCTTCGCCTTCGTCTTTCAGCACACGCAGCATCTTTTCAAGCTCTGCCGCTGTATCGGGATGGATAAGCGGACCTACTCTCGTGCCTGTGCCTTTCATGTAATAATCATACGCGGATGCGTCAGTGTACTTATCACCAAGATAAACCTTGCAGGCAGCCACTCTGTCGCAGAACATCTCCGCGATATACTTCTTCGGCATCCTGTTGCCGCCGAAGCCCACCGTACCGTCGTCATTGATTATATAGTCGATCCAGTACTCGAAGTGATGCTTGTTGCGTCCTTTATGATGGAGCCAGGCCATTGACCGGCCCTTCACCTCTCTCTCCTTGTTGTTAGGACTGCGTGTCCCCTGATAGTATTTAGCTCCGCGCCAGAATTCCACTGGTGAATACTTGCTGAGATCGTGCATCAGTCCCTGCCTGTAAAGGCCAATCCTGAAGCAGTGCTCTCTCACCAGTTTTCTGTGCTCATATACAGTTTTGAAATGTTCTACAGGATGCATGTTGCTTTTTTAGTTTCGCTTAATCTACTTTCAAATTTTATTAACTTTACTTAACCAATTGGTATAGCTATAATGAATACATCAGGAGAAGCTGTATTGAAAGCTTCTATGAACAATGAATATTATTCTCCCTGAAAGGCGCCTTACCCCTCCCTCTCGAAGGCGTTTTTCTTTTTGTTTTTATTTCCCAAAGTACTTCAGAGTGTAGTCAAGGAACTTTCTGGCAGCACCCGTCATGTGATCTCTTGAAGGGATCGCCACTACGAATGTGATCTTTTGCGGAGGGTCGAGCGGAAGCTTTACCAGATGCTCGTTCCAGAACTGAGCCGACAGTTCGTTCACATAGCTGATGCCGAGCCCCATCCTTACCATCGCGAGGGTCGCCGGTGTATCGTATGTAGTGTACTTTATCTCAGGATGGACATTGTTCTTTGACAGTATCTCAAGTATCTCCATCTCCCTGCCCCAGGATCCGAGAATGAAATCTTCATTCTCACACTCCTTTATAGGGAAGCTGTCCGCATCCGCAAATCTGTGGCCTTCAGGAACAGCCGCTATAACACTTGTGGATGACAGCGGTATGTACTCGTACGGCATAGGATCGGAGTACGCCAGAAAGGCCAGATCTGCCTCGTTCTGTTCAAAATGCTTAAAGACATCAGACTTGATCGACTCCATCAGGTTTATATGTATGCCGGGATAATCGTTCTTAAAGCTTCTTACTATCTCAGGAAGCCAGGTAGTGGCTATACTCGGATATGAAGCTATCGTCAGCTTACCCCTTGTTACTCCCCTGAGTTCAGCCGCATATGTATATATCTCCTCTTCATGGGTAAGATACGACCTCACGACAGGCAGCATCTCAAGGCCTTCAGTCGTGGGTTTCATTCCCTTCTGAGAACGCACAAAAAGGGTTATGCCAAGCTCCTTCTCAAGCGCTGTTATCAGCTGGCTTATCGCTGATGGCGTATATCCGAGAGAATCCGCTGCGGCCTTGACACTGCCCTTGTCCGCGGTCTCTACAAATGCTCTTAGACGTGCTGTTTCCATACTCCCTCCCTTATCCGGCTCTGAAAGCCATGCCACACAGTTATCATGTCTTTAAGTGCGGCTTAATATCATTGTAACACATTTTGAAGTACTCAGCACAAGACAAATGCCGCCGAAACCATGATTTTCAGCGGCATTTATATAAACATATTATTTCTGGTATTTATCGATGCATTCAATAAATGTGTTGTAGACTTCGGAATCTACCTTGTCGCGTATGCTGTCGCGGACTCCGGCGCTTTTGTCAACTATGGCCTTGTGCGTCTCCTCATCGATGCTGAGTATCTGTGTACCGCTGTCTTCGATGGTCTTCACCCTGTCAGCTATCCTGTCATCGGATGCCTGACGGGCGTATTCCGTCGCGGTGGCCGCGGCCTGCTTCAGTATCTCCTGATGCTCTTCAGGCATATCGCTGAAGAAGTCCTCATTCATGATGAGCGTTATCAGATGCGGCAGGTGATTAGTCTCAACGACATAATCCTGCTGCTCGTAAAGCCTGTTGGATACGATTACCTCGTACGGGTTCTCCTGAGCATCGATGGTGTGCTGCTGAAGGCCTATATACACCTCCGCGAAGCTCATCGGTGTCGGGTTTGCCCCTATGGATTTCCAGAAGTCGAGATGGAACGGATTCTCCATGGTTCGTATCTTCTGTCCCTTAAAGTCAGCGATCCCCCTGACCGGTTTGTTTGTACTCATCACGCGGAAGCCCTGATCGGCGATGCCCAGCAGTTTGTATCCGTCATCTTCATAGACGCCGCTTATAAGACTGCTGAACTCCGGATCATCGAGCACTTCCCTGCACTCATCGAGGTCTTCGAAAGCGCATGGCACATCGAATACCGCGAGATCCGGCATGAAGGTCACCTGAGGCGCCGTGTTCTGCACCACGAACGGGATGTCTCCATCCTTGCACGATTCTAGAAGCTCGCGGTCTCCTCCAAGCGTGGAGTTTGCGTAGACCTGTATCTTTATCTCTCCGTTGCTGAGCCTGTCCACCTCTTCGGCGAACTTCTCTGCATAGATCTGAGTCACAGTGTCCTCAGGGCTCGCAGTCGCCAGAGGATAAGCGTATCTCTGTTCTCCGTCGCCGCTGCCGCAGCCTGCGAGCAGGCATCCCATGAGGATCATGAGCGCGCACATCACGCTGAAGCGGACAGTCGCATGTACTGAATTCTTTTTATCCATGACAACCCCCTTAGATCAGCGCCAGCGAGAACGCCGGAACGAAAGTGAACACCAGCAGCGCAATCATGAACAGACCTATCATAGGCAAAGCCTTTTTCGCAATCTTCATGACCGGCACGTCGGTTAGCGCGCTGGCAACAAACAGGTTTACTCCGATCGGCGGAGTAACGAATCCGATCGCCAGGTTGACTACCATTATCACGCCGAACTGGATAGGATCCATGCCGATACCCTGTGCTATAGGCAGAAGGATCGGTGTCAGGATCAGTATCGCCGGAGTGGTATCCATTACCATTCCCACTATGAGCAGGAACATGTTGATCACGAGCAGTATCACGACCTTGCTCGAGAAGTTGCCGAGTATGAACGAGCTTACTGTCTGAGGCACCTGCATGAGAGTCAGCACCCTTGAGAACGCAGTTGACGTCGCCAGTATGAACAGTATCGGTGTGAACGTCTTGATAGCCTCGACCAGAATTCCCCAGAGATCTCTGAACTGTATCTCCTTATATATGAACAGGCTGACTATCAGAGCGTAAAACACCGAGATGACAGCTGCTTCCGTCGGCGATGTGATTCCCGAATAGATACATCCGAGAACGATGACCGGGCTCAGTATGGCCCAGAAGCTCTCTCTGAATACTTTTCCTAAGCCCATCTCATGGAGCTTGCCTATCTCGGCCTGTATCCGCACTCTGTCCTCCCCATTCTTCCTGCAGTAGTACACGGCGTATCCCATGAGCAGTATTTCGGAGACGAGGTAGATGTATACAACGTTTCAGCAGCCCTCAACCCATCCCTGCAGTATCAGATCGACAGCAACTGCTTCCCTGATGGCTGGAGAGCATACCTTGCAAAGGCCGTTAAGGAAAGATTCGGCAAGCCGGTAGTCACCATGGGCAACATCAGAAGCCCTAAGGTAGCCAACGACATCCTCGAGAGAGGCGACGCTGACTTCATCGGCATCGGCAGAGGCCTTATCGCAGACCCTGACTGGGTAAACAAGGCTGAATTCGGTGAAGAGTGCGACATCAGAAAATGCATCAGCTGCAACATCGGATGCGCAGGCAACCGCATACAGAACAACAAGCCTATCAGATGCACTGTAAACCCTGCAGTCATCGAGGGTGAAGAATACAAGAAGCTCAAGGTCAACAAGCCTTGCAACGTAGTAGTCATCGGTGGCGGTACAGCCGGTATGGAAGCTGCATGCACAGCTGCTGAAGTAGGCTGCACAGCATTCCTCATCGAGAAAGCAGATCATCTCGGCGGACTCGCTTATGAGATCTCGAAGTTCCCTGACAAGAGCAGACTCAGAGACTTCCCGAACTACCTTGAGAGAAGGATCAGCAAGCTCCACAACCTGCACGTCTTCCTGAACACAGAGGCCACTCCTGAGTTCATCAGGACTCTGAATCCGGATATCATCGTGAACTCCACAGGTTCGCTGCCTCTGATCCTCCCTATCCCGGGACTCAAGGAAAACGTAGGCAAGGGCAAAGTGCAGACAGTACTCGGCGTTATCGACAATCTGGACAACTATCCTGAGGACTGCACAGGCAAGAAGGTCGTTGTTATCGGCGCCGGAGCCGTAGGACTCGATGTAGTGGAATTCTTTGCGCCTAGAGGAGCGGACACCACGGTAATCGAGATGCTTCCGTATATCGTCGGACCGGCACTCGATCCTATCACAAAGGTCAGCATCGTTGATCTGATGAATAAGTACAACGTACACCAGAGACCGTCCACAGCTCTTCAGGAAGTCAAGCCTGACAGCTTCGTAGTAAAGAATCCGGACGGATCCATCGAGGAAGTTGAGTTCGACTACGGCTGCATCTGCATGGGCCTCAAGTCCAACAACCCGGTTCTCGACATGCTTCAGAAGGAGTTCGCAGACGTTGAGCTCATGAACATCGGCGACTCAAAGAGACAGAGAAGGATTATCGACGGTACAGGCGAAGCCCGTTCCATCGTCAAAGTCCTCAAGAGAAAAGGCTTTATTGACTAAAGCATTTCCATCATAAAAAACCTCCAATTGAAAAAGCTCAATGCGAAGGCATTGAGCTTTTTTGTATCATCAGCGCAGATACTCGGGCATGTTGAAACGCGCAGTCTCTATGCGGCTCCTCATGAGCCTGAGTTTGTTATCCTTATCAAGCATGTATACAGATGGAAGGTCTCTTGACAGGAACATCGAGAAACCTTCATATACGGAATAGGCCCCCGTTCTATGGAAAACAATTCTGTCGCCTTCAGAAAGGCCAGCCAGTGACACACCTCTGGCAATTACATCTGCGGTCGTGCACAGGCTTCCGCAAAGAGTCCACTTTTCTTCTTCTCCTCCGGCTGATCCTTCAGCCCGGATATGAGTGATCTCAGGTATCTGCATGCCCTGGATCTGTCCATCATACTTCATCTGATGCAGACCGCCGTCCAGTATGGCGTAATGCGTTCCATCATTGAATTTGGTGTCTGCTACGGTGTTCACTAGCCATCCGCAAGGAGCCGCGAAAAACCTTCCCATCTCAACCGTGAGCTCAACTCTCTTCGACAGCTCACGTATGCACTCTGATATTTCGGACAGACGCGCAGCTTCCTTATCGTCCGCGTCTTCGGCAAAATAGTCAACAGCAAGCCCTGTCCCGTACTCTATACGTTCAGTCCTGAAATCAAGCTCTTCTTCGAGTCTGTCAATCAGCTTGTTGAGACGCGTGATCTCCTTTATGATCTCCTTAGGTCGGGTTTTCTGTGTTCCAGTAAAGTAGTGGATACCTTTAATATCTGTTCCCGGGTACAAACCTCTGTCCGCAACGATACGGAAGATGTCGCTTTTATCCATGCCAAACTGGCTTTCGCAGGAAAGGCGAAGAAGCACCTCAGCTGTAATGCCGCGCTCCGACGCAGCCTTGCTGATATATCTTAAATGATTCTCGCTTTCAGCGGTAAGGATCCTTACTCCATAGTCTACTGCAGTATCGACTTCCGCCTGCGATTTGTTGACGCCGGAGAAAATGATCTTAGCGGGATCTATGTGAAGCGCTTTGCATATCTCCAGCTCACCCGGGCTGCAGACCTCGATCTTCGAAAACTCGTCAGGCAAAACAGAGAGCAAAAATGGATTTGCTTTTATCGAAAAGCAAATATCAGTTCTGTCTCCAAAGGCTTCTTTTACCATCTTTGCTCTGGAGGCAAAGGCCTGCGCAGAGAATATGTATGCAGGGGAAACGACCTCCCTGAAGGCTTGTCTGAGCTCAAACTCCACGGCCATCACTCCTCATCCTGAAGCTTTTCTATCAGCGCGAGCATTGCCTCTGCTGAATTGAAATTCTCAGGTATCAGGTTGGCAGGTCTGATAGTGATGTCAAATGCGTCATTCAGTTCACCTACGAGTGAAATTATGTCGAATGAGTTAAGTACACCACCAGTAACAAGGGATTTCTCAGCCTCAAAATCAACGTCAGGTCTGAGTTCTTCCAGGATCTCCATCAATTCTTCCATTCTTTGATTCCTCCGATCATGCTTATTATTTCATCATTTCCTTCAGTTCGCTCATCGCGATCTTTCCGTTAGGCAGATGAGGCATCTCATCAAGCGGCACCAGTTTGCGCGGCACCATAAACTCCGGCATGTTCGCTCTGAAGCTTAGTGTTATCTCTTTTTTGGTTGCAGGACCTGTGTAGAACAGATAAAGCAGTTCACGCGCTTTATCATAGAGCGACACGCACTCAGTGACTCCGCTTATAGTCAGTGCATACGCCTCGATTTCGGCAAGCTCAACCCTGTGGCCCAGGTGTTTTATTTGTCTGTCCTTGCGCCCATGGAAATACAGTTCTCCGTCTTCTCCGATATGTCCGAGATCTCCGCACAGGTATATCCTCTCCGGATACTCATCATTCAGCGGGTTCTGCATGAAGACCTTATCGGTCTGTTCTTTTGATCTGTAGTAGCCTATCGCAAGGCACGGTCCTTTAACGCAGATCTCACCGATCTCTCCGCTCGGAGTCTCAGCCCATGTGCCCTTTTCATCGTCATGCGTGAGCAGCATTATCTGATAATGCTTATATGGCTTTCCTATCGGAAGCACCGTATCGTCTGATACAACATCCCTGAGCACATAATACGTGCAGGACGCAGTCGCTTCAGTAGGTCCGTACTGATTTATGAACGTCACATCCGGGAGGTTTTCCTGCCAGATGCGGAGATATTTGTTTGATATGACTGAGCCGGAGAAGACTATTCTTCTGAGATGCTCCGGTCTGCTTTCGGTAAAACCTCCGAGCTTTGCCGGGATCTCGAGTCCGGCGGTGCTCCAGCACAAAGTAGTGACCCGGTAATCATTCAGTGTTTTGAAAAGAGCTCCGGGCATCGCGAATTCGTTTTTCGGTACCATGACTGTGCACGCGCCTGTCATCAGCGGCAGGTACATATCCCTTATGGCCGCAATGTAGTCAAGTGGTGCCTGATTACCCAGCACGTCGCTCTCATCAAGCCCTATGACCTCATTGAGGCCCTCAAGATAGCATATCAGGGAACGATGAGATGTGAGCACGCCCTTAGGCTTCCCTGTCGATCCCGAGGTAAAGATCATATAGAGAGGAGAAGTTTCGGTAACGGATGCCTCTCTTGCCGCTATAAGATCGTCATCCACCGGATAAGCGAGCAGATCTTCCATTAGTACGATCTCGCAGCCCCCTGCAACAGCCTCTGCCGTTGCCAGATGATCATTGTCGACAATTACTATTGCGGGCTCAGCAACACTCATTATCTGCTCGAGTCTCTGGTGTGGTACATCCGCATCTATTGGAGCGTAAAAACAACCTGCACGAGCCACGCCCATGTAACAGGCAGGCGTGAATACACAGCGGCTGGTCATAACAGCAATTGGACGCTCGATCCCGGAGTGCTGCGCGACCCATGTCGCTACCGCCGCGGAATAACGTTCTAGCTCTTCAAACGATACAGTTCTTTCCGTGTCTGAATAGACTGTCCTGCTTCCATATGAAGCAGCTGATCGTCTTATCCATTCAAATACCTGTGACGCCATATGATTTTTCCCCTTTCTGCAATCATTAGGAACTGACACACGTGATCTATCGATCGTTTGCGCGTTCAGATATAGTTTCCAGCATCCCCGGAGAATCTGAAAGAAGGCTCGACTTACCGTCAGCGATCATCTCTTCGGCGATGTCACAGAATACTTCGTAGTAAGCGGAAGCCTTGTCCCAGTCCTCACTGAGAGATGCATCGAGTTCTGAAGGCCCGATACCCATCTCATTCTGTATGTAGCTTCCAAGATACTCTGTTATCTTCTTTTGTCCGCGTACATTCGGATGGCTTCGGTTGTAATAGTCGCTTGCCTCATCCAGTCCTATTTCTGAAAATCTCTTCTCAAGATCGAGGGTCGCGCATCCCTTGCTCTCAGCAAGTTCAAGGACGCTGTTCATGCGTTCGTTCGCTTCGAAGTCCTTTTCATAACGCATCACAGAAGGATACTTCACAAAGAGGACAGGGATATCCTTATCACTGCAGAAATCGATGAAATCAGTGATTATCTCCTCAGTATTGGTGTCAAGCGGGATCTTGTCATCTGTAAAACATTTTTCATCCAGAGGTTTGTATTTCTCTGCAGCCGTTATGGTCTCGACCCCTTTCAGCGGCGACGGTCCATAGCTGTCGATCGCTATTCTTTCACGTAATGTCAGAAGGCTGGCAGGAACTTTCGTGTGATACCTTATAAAAGGAAAAGCATAGCTCAGCGCATCGCTTTCATCCGATCGTACACTCATTTCATATGCCGTTTCCATCCTCTCCAATGAGAGAGGAGTATAATTGGTGAGCATGTAAAGCGGGTATTTGCGGCTGCGTACAGTTTCGGCATCATAACCTCCGCCGAAGGTATCTACAACGATGAGTTTTGGCTTCTGAGTCCAGAGGGCCTTCCTGACGGCCGGTTTCCACGCAGTGCAGGATGAGCCGGAGATGACCAGCGGATACGATGTATAGCCAAACTTACCATAAGCATAAGCTGATGAGAAGCCCGAATATGTCTGGCTCGATCCCAGAAGCAACACATCTATGCTGTTCTCAGGCTCCTTGCCGAACTGGATCACCCGGGTCACATCCGAACTGATAGGAATGCAGAGGTAATACGACATGAACGAAACTGCCGAAAGCACTATAGCCAGCATCGACGCAACAGCCGCAGCCCTTTTCAGATAAGTCTTTTTATTCTTTTTTGTTTCAGATTTTGTTTCAGTCATTGTTTTGTGATCAGAATTGCTGGTAAACGAATTCAGCCGGGTCATACAATGGCCCGTATGTGCCAAGAACAAGCACCATCATGATGAGCCCCAGAAGAGCCAGCCACTGTATAAATCCGCTGTGTCTCTCCAGCAGCTCAGCCGGAGTATCCAGCGAAGTCTTTTCGAGTCTTATACTTATGTAAAGCAGAATGATCATGCCCAGCAGGATAGTAGCAAACTCTGTAGTCTGGAACCCCAGGGTATGCAGCTGTTCCATGAATACACTCTTATTCTGGTCGCAAATGATGAGTTTCATCATTTGTATAGCGTTTGTGAAATCATCAGCTATATCGAATATGTAGCCGATGAGCACGATCACGAAAGTTCTGAGCATCTGGAAGAGCTTCCACCATGCAGCGTCTGATTTTATATGTAGTGCATTTCGTGACATGTCATAGACCGGACCGAGAATTGCAGACAGCATGATAATGAGGCCATTCCATACACCAAATCCTATATACTTGCTGTTAGCTCCATGCCATATACCCACACAGAGGAATACTATGAATGAGGCCATTGCGGTCGTGAAGACCTTTGACAGGTGCTTCCCTGCAGCAGTTTTTCCAAACGATGAATCTGCGATTGCTTTGCTGATTCGTTTCGAAAGGTCTGACATCGCAATAGGATAGAAAACATAGTTCTTCATCCAGGCACCGAGTGTGATGTGCCATCTGCGCCAGTACTCGCTTATTGACTTCGAAAAGTATGGCTGACGGAAGTTGACCTCGAGCTCGATGCCAATGATCCTGCAGATGCCGCGGGAGATATCGATACCTCCCGAGAAGTCAGCATAGAGCTGAAGTGCATAGAGGAGCGAGATGAACAGCACCATCGAGCCTCCATACCCCTCAAAATCACCGGTGCCGTTTATTCCGCCGTTATCATAATAAATCTTGATGCCTCTCCATGCGCAGTCGGCAATAACGAGCTTTTTGAACAGTCCCCAGAAAATGTTCATGACACCCTGCTTGAACCTGACCCACTCAAGCCTGTGCTCTTCAGTGAGCTGGCTGTGCAGCTTATTATACGAACTGATCGGGCCCTGTATTATCTGCGGGAAGAAAGAGACGAAAAGTGCGAACTTGAATATGTTCTCTTCCGGTTCCACAGTCTCTCTGTATACATCGATAAGATAACCGGTGGCTATGAAGGTATAGAAGGATATGCCAAGAGGAAGGAGCAGGTGGATCTGCGGAGCATCTTCAGGTGCGCCTCCGATCAGCATCGCCAGACTGCCGGAAAGGAAATTGAAGTATTTAAGAAGAAACAGTATGCCGAAATTCAGAATGAGGCAGGCAACTAGTATGCGAAGCCTCTTCTTCTGAGATATCTCCTTAAAAGCCTTTTTCTCTTCTTTTGACCATTCACCCTTGTGCGCCTTTACTTCAGCTTTTGTATCTTTGGAAATAGCAGCCATCTTTCTGGCAGACAGATACACGGTGACTATGGTGATGATGATAAAAACCGTATACTGAAAGCTGTTGTAAACATAAAAAAAACTGCTCGCAATAAGAAGCACTACCCATTGATACTGTTTCTTAGGAAGAGCAAAATAAAAAATGCCCGTTATAATTACAAACAAAGCGAACGGTAAAGATGTCAGCGCCATTCTGTTCGAACTCCCTCAGCTACTTGTTTAGTTAATGGTATACTAAAGCAGAAATTTCTTCAAGACGATATACACTCATATTATTTATAAAAACAATCTCTTATGGCTGCGGCCGAGACGACAGACAGACAAGTTAAGAGGCTGTCTCACTGTTTAGTGGGACAGCCCCTTTTCATTTGTAAAGATACTGAATAATTTTACCGATCAGTCTTACTTATCAAACAGATAGATCACTTTCTGTCTGATCTTCTTTTGAATACGGAAGCAACGAATCCTGCCAGAGCTGTAAGCATAAGAGTGAGCCATGCAGCGAATGGTGCATCATCGCCTGTATTTACGCCCTTAGAAGGCTTCTTGTCGTCCTTCTTATCTTTGCTATTATCCGCAGTTCCTTTTTTGTCCTTCTCGTAAACACCAGCCAGCTCAGCCTTGGCTTCCTCGCCTTCTTTGACCTCAGCAGTCGAAGACTTCTTTACGACAGTAACCTCGTATCCGTCGATAATTGAATAAGTCTCAGTCACGGTGTAGGTACCGACCGGTACGTTTCTTAAGACCTTAGTCCAGGTCTTGCCGTCA
>Ga0256407_10002431_pt1 | contig 35686 bp, 30 predicted proteins | sample RumenRJG_04DNA_FD_193489 | JGI IMG/M metagenome (GOLD analysis project Ga0256407, IMG submission 193489) | Bovine rumen microbial communities from Lethbridge, Alberta, Canada - RJG_04 | ecosystem: Host-associated > Mammals > Digestive system > Stomach > Rumen | place: Canada: Alberta...
AAACACGCTATCTGCGCATCGTCGCCAAGAATCCAGGTACCCTACCCTCTTGGCACATGTCGGTCGGGCAACCCAGTTATCTCTTCACCGACGAAATCGTCATCAAATAAAAATTAAGGCTTCCCGTACGGAAGCCTTAACTTTTATTTTCACATCAGCCTGTGATAGTGGCAAAAAAGCAGTTCTTCGTTGTCGTTATAGAGGTGCATTCCGCTGCCCTCGCAGTATTTCCATAGGTCGCATTGCGAGCATTGTCCCTTTTTCATCCAGCTGTGATCTCGGTACTTCTGGAATCGGTTCTGCCACACGTCCCAAAGGTTGTCCTTGTAGATATTGCCCTGATGGAAATTTGAACGAATTGAAGTACATCCAGATATGGAGCCATCGCACAGCACCGAGGCCACCTCGACGCCCGCGCGGCAATGGAAGTAGTAGTCGCGCACCTCGCCCTCGTAAGGACCCAGAAAGCCTTCGCAGCCATAACTGGCGTGGATGCGCCCTTCGGCGCGCATACACTTGATGAATTCGAACAGCCCTCGGAACTGCTCGTCGCTGAGCTGCAACTCAGGGTTGTCGGCGGCACGACCCATCGGGAAAATCGAAAAGAGGCGCCAGTTGCGGACACCTATCGAAATCAGATACTCTTTAAATTCATCCAAACGGCTGTAGTTGCGCGGATTGACGCAGGTGACGATGTCCCAAACGATGTCGGGTGTGCACACCAGCATCTTGATGGCAGCATCGGCGCGCTCGAAACTGCGCTCATTGCGGCGTATCCAGTTGTGGTCGTCCGCAAAGCCGTCGAACGAGATTGTAATCGAATGCATTCCGGCACGCAACAGGCTGTCCAGTCTGCTCTCGTCGAGCAGGAGGCCGTTGGTCACGATACCCCACGGAAAGCCGCGACGGTACAGCTCCAGTCCCACCTCTTCGATGTCGTCGCGCACCAAAGCTTCGCCGCCGGTAAAGGTGATGAACGTCTTGTGGGGGTCCACGTGCGGCGTGATGTCGTCGATAGCCTTGAAGAAGTCCTTAGCCGGCATATCGGGCACCGCCGGAGCCTGCTTGCAGTCGCTGCCGCAGTGACGGCAATTCATATTGCATCGCAGCGTGCACTCCCAAAACAGGTTGCGCAGCTCGTGCAGCTCGGCCTTGTTCTTGCATATTCGCCTGTGCAGACCTAACGCCATGCGTTGTCTGCGGCTCAGCATCTTGCGTTCGTGCATTGTGACTCTACTTCTTGCGTTTCATTTTAACCGTCACTTCGGCCTTCTTTTCGCCAAGTCTCCAGCTATTGCTGTTCTCCTTCCGTTCCGGTTCGCCAAATTCCACTTCCACTTTCTGGTCCACGAAGCGTCCATTCTTGCTGCCGTCGATGTCACGTACCAGCACATGCTTGTTTTGCCACGGGCGGTCAGTAGTGCGGACCTCGAAGGTTCCCTGGCTGTCGGTCGTATCGATAGCACCCTCCATCATCTCGCCCCAATAAGGCGTTTCGGGAATATTCTCCAGGTCAATCTCCTCGGGCACCAGCATCACCTGAACTCCCTTCAGGGGTTTGCCATTGCTGTCAACGACCTTACCTTTAACTGCGAAATCGACCGTCGGCACACCATAGACCGTCACCTGCGGTTCCCTTGGCTGCTCCTGCGGATTGCCTGCTTTGGGCTCAACACGAGGTTGCGCAGTGTCAGCATTCTCCACTTTCAGGTCACGAACCGGCACTCCGTACATAGCAATCATCTGCCGTTCGTCGAAAGCAGGTCGGTCGTCCGATTTGCTGTCGTCCGCCTTGGTGACATTTTTGCTGCTGTTGCAGGCCGACAAGCCCAATGTGCTCATCAAGGTTACAAGGAGCCAATTCTTCAGTTTCAGATACTTTATCTTCATATTACTTAGTAACGATTAAAGAGTTTTCACGGGCATGGATGCTCGTATATCAATATGTAACGCAATTTTTCCCGTTTTATTATTCCACCATTGCGAATAAAGAATTAATGACTATCTTTGCATAAAAATCAGCGAGCGAAAAAAATGGACAGATTATTCAATGTCAGCGACAAACCCATCATCATTGCCGGTCCGTGCAGTGCAGAGAGCCTACACCAGCTACAGTCCGTTTCGTACCACCTCCAATCCGACAGCCGTGTGGCGATGATGCGCATCGGCGTATGGAAACCGCGCACACGTCCTGGTGGTTTTGAAGGAATGGGCGAGCCCGCCCTCGAATGGGCCGACAAGGTGCATAGCCTATACCCCAGTCTGCCCATCTGCTGCGAAGTGGCTCGTCCGGAGCATATCGAGCTGTGCCAGCAGCACAGCATTGATGCCGTCTGGATTGGAGCACGCACCACCGTCAACCCCTTTCTTGTCGGCGAACTTGCCGAAACGCTACGCGGCACAACCCTGGGCGTGATTGTCAAGAACCCCATCACCCCCGATGTCGACCTCTGGATGGGCGCAATCGAACGCCTCCTCAAGGCCGGCATTGTCGACATTGCCGCTGTCCACCGCGGATTCTCCACCTACAACAATTTCGGTTACCGCAACAATCCCCTCTGGGAGATTCCCATCGAACTGCGCCGCCGCATGCCACAGTTGCCTCTGCTTTGCGACCCGAGCCACATAGCAGGCCGCCGCGACCTCGTAGCGCCAGTTGCACAAATGTCTCTCGACCTCCATTTCGACGGGCTGATGGTCGAATGCCACGACGACCCCGACAGTGCGCTTACCGACAGCCAACAGCAGCTATCCCTCACCGACTTCACTGCTCTGCTCAACAATCTCAAGGTGCGACAATTCAGCGACACAGCCCCCTCCGACCTGCAGCGTATGCGCGAGCAGCTCGACATCATCGACACACAGATCCTCAAACTGCTGATCCAACGAATGAGAATCTCGAAAGATATCGGCGCCATCAAACACGCCCACAATATGCCCATCTATCAACCCAGCCGCTGGCAGCAGGTACTGGACCGACAAATCCAGAATGCCAAGCAGATGGGGCTCGACGAACAGTTCGTCAAAGACATCACAGAGAAAATTCACGCCGAAAGTCTGCGTATGCAGAAATAACCCTTCGACTACTGCACCACAAGCCTGCCGTATGCCATTCCGTGCACCGTTGTAGCTCGCACAATATACATTCCTTTCGGCAGCATCGAGATATCGACATTCTTCGACAGACCATCAACACGCTCCCTCTTCATCAGCCTGCCGTCAGTTGCATATATCGACAAGTCGTGTATTTTGAACGACGAGAACACGTTGACCACATCACTTGCCGGATTGGGCGAAATATGGAAAAACTCATTGTCCACATCCATCACAGCCTCGACGCTTCCGCTGTCTGCCGGCACCTCGAACAAAAGTCCATCTGACCACTGGCTGGTGTCACCGTTTTCGCATATATTTCTTACCCAAACCGTGTATTTCCCTCCATGTTCGAGTTGTGTAAGGAAAGCAAAACTGGCCGTAGTCTGCATAACCACTCCGCTGTCCGGTACCGAACATCCAGCATCGCATACCGACACCTCGCTCCGCTCGCCTCCGTTGGCGTTCCACATCACCATAGTCGAATCTGCCGCAATCCTTCCCGTTCTCACATGCGTTGGTGGCATACACAACTCCGCCGCCGTAGAATCATAAAACGTCGTGGTATCAAAAATCAAAAAAACATGCATATAATCACGCGGAGTAGCAATTCTGTACCATTTGTTTGTGAGATAAGCATGACTGTTGAACTTGTCGGAAATAGTGTACATTCTTATAATATGCCTTCCGAATGGCGAGTGATTTATGTAGTTTTGTTCTGTCAAGCGATGATATGAGTGTCCGACCGAAGTTCTGGGATGAGCTGAACGAATCTCGTAATTCCACAGAATAATGCCATAACCATCAAACCAATCGGAATCGACAGCAATGTTGTAATTGTTGTTGTGCGTTGATGTTACATAAAAAGTGTCCGATACGTATATTGCGCTGTCGAAATAGGCCTCGTACACATTCATGTAACGACTACCACCGATATAGTTCACATAGCGCGGAGTCGCCGTATCGAAACGGGCTTCGGCCAATATTTCATAATCTCCGTTTCTCCTTACTCTTGCATATTCAGGCAGCATTGTAGCGCCTTCGGCCACAGGCATGCAGCCTGCGAAATAGCCATTAATAGTTGCCGCCACAGCCACTCCGACAGCCCTCAGGGGCGTGTTAGTATAGCAAGGGCGTCCCTCCTCGGGTGCTCCGTCTTCGATTCCAGAGCCTTCACCGTCAATGATGTTGTCGCCCGTTTTGTCGTGAGCGGTAATATAGTCCACCCAATAGTCTCCCCAGTAGTAGAAAGAGGGTTCCCTGTCGCCAAAGAACAATGTATCTATTTGTGCATTCAATACAGCGCACTGCGATATCAATGCGACCGTTGCCACTATAACTTTCAGTGTTTTTTTCATATCCTTTTATATTTTTTAGCGACTACAATCCATATCGATTCCGTAAATTCCTACCCCTTTCCCTTGGGTCTTGAAGGCGTTGCGCCCCCCATACGTCTCAACTATCGACGACATACGGCTCGACTTGGCAAGTTCCGATTCCATAAGCGTTGCCTCAACCTGCGGCAGACAACCTGACTGCATTCCGGAAGTCTCGACCCCATAGTTATATTGCCACACATAATCGCGGCAATGTCCAATCATGACATACTGCATATTTGAGTTGAACATGTCCATTGCGTCAAACCGTTTTTCTCCGCATTCGCCATCGTCGGCACCACTCATGCTGTTAAGCACTGTCGTCAGCGAATTGTCGGTTTCTATGAAGTAGCTTTTCTCTTCGCCGTATTCACCATCATTCTCGCCCTCAAACAATAACGCATATCGCGATGTGGTATAATTGTACACAAACTCGTCCAACTTGTTCACTCGATTGTAATTATCCACCACCAGCAAGGCCGAATTCGTCATCGCAGTTGCCATTCCACCAAGAAGATTAAAGATGTTGATATCATGGATTTTCAGAAAATTGGCTTGTCCCATTGGCATCAAAGGGAATCTCATTACAGATGCCACCGAAACCAAATGGTCCGACTTGGTCGAAAGCAAAACTTTACTTATCCGATTGTCATATCCAGGCGAACCATAGTCGTCGAAGGTATACAACGTGTTTTGCGGACCCGTCATCGACAGAGGGTCCTGCGCATTAAAAAAACGCAGTGTCAGATGTTGCTTTGAGTCCACACCACCAACAATCAGATAGTCGCACTCCGGGTATTGCGGGTCCCTGTTCTCCCCATATACGGCCGAGCACAAACGCTCGATATCCATCGTGCTTCCTACGAGCAAGCTATCCTTGATCATACCAGCATTGTAGGCTATGTATTCATTTTCCGAAAATAGGTCAACAATACAAGGGTATTTTTCACCAAGCACGTTTTTGGCAACACCCACACACACTATATGTCTACTGCGGTTTGTGTCGATATATGTGACCATTTTATTGAACACTTCGGCATAAAAGTCATCGTCTACTCTATATTGGTCCCAATAATAATAAAGCCCATTGCCGAAGAAGAGTTCATCAATATCAAAGAACCCAATTATGGCACGCCCATCTTTACTATTTCCGCAGAAGAACACCGTGTCGCCTCCAATAGCAAAATCAGTGACATTGCAGCCGTTAATCACCGAGCGATAAGCGCGATGCGACGAGTCATTGTACGAGAATAACGTACCGAAACCATCGTCGTTATTTGAACTCGTTATCGTAACAGGGTGTTTATATTCCTTTACAACTTCAGTACTACCAAGATAATAAGGCTGATGCGAACTCAAAGTCATGCTTGTCTGCCCTCTCATCACTGAGATCGCAAAAAAACATATAACCAAAAGGAATATGCGCTTTGTTTTGTTTAAATTCATAAATACTAATGTGTTAAGTGTATTGAATAAAAAAGAGTCTATTTGCAAATATAAAAAAAAATTGAAAATATCTTTTTTTTTGAGTCGAATACAGATGCGAGAATAGCAGACAATATTTATTGTTCTGTAAAGGAGAAAAAAAAATAAGGCATCCGAAAAGGATGCCTTAAAGTTTTGACAAGCGTGAATTTGTTCGTTATTCCTCGCAAGGCATAACAGAGACAAACGATTTGTTCTCACGACCTTTGTGGAACTTCACCACACCGTCGCAAAGAGCGAAGAGTGTATGGTCCTTGCCCATTCCGACGTTTTTGCCAGGATTGTGGACCGTACCGCGCTGACGGATAATGATGTTGCCGGCGATGCAGGGCTGTCCGCCGAAGATTTTCACGCCCAAACGTTTGCTTTCGGATTCACGACCATTGCTGGAACTACCGACACCTTTTTTATGAGCCATAATATATTCGTTTTAAAAGGTTTTTTACTCTTTGTTTATTAACTGACTATACAACGTTCAGATTAGTTGATGCTGTTGATCTGTATCTGGGTCAAATAGTCACGGTGACCATTCATCTTCTGGAATCCTTTACGACGGATTTTCTTGAAGACGAGGACCTTCTTGCCTTTAAGATGTTTCACCACGGTAGCCTTAACGCTGGCGCCATTGATGTAAGGCTGGCCAACGGTAATGTTACCATCATTGTCTTTGAGCATCACGGTGTCAAAAGAGACCTCGCTACCCTCCTCATTCTGAAGGCGGTTGACGAAGATCTTCTGATCTTGGGCTACCTTGAATTGCTTTCCTGCGATTTCTACTATTGCGTACATTTTTAACTATTTATTTTTAATTATTTTTCCACAAAATGGAGTGCAAAAGTACATCTTTTTTTCAAACCTGCAAAAATATTTTTACACCATAATCATCTTCTGCATACAAATCAGGCATTTACATCATTAAAAATATATCTTCACCTCACATTTATCGCTACATTCCTCAAGCAATTCATTCATCGTTTTCCGCAAAATCGGGTGTTTAAAATCAGGTATTATCTGCGCCAGGGGCTGCAGCACAAAGCGGCGTTGTTGCATTCTGGGGTGTGGCAGCACCAGTCTGTCGTTTTCAACCACGTCACTATTATAGAATATCAGATCAATGTCTATCGGACGAGAGCTATACGAGCGCTGCTCTGCTTTCGAATCTTTTTTTGCGGTGTCCTCCGGCCTCACGCGACCCAAATCCTTCTCAATCTCCAGTGCCAGGTCCAGCACCGTGCTGGCATCCAAATCGGTATCCACCACCAGCGCCTGATTCAGGAAACTCTGTTCTGCTTCGAACCCCCACGGTTCGGTCTCGTAAATCGACGAAGCAACCGATACGGTCCCTATTCTGTTGGCAATCTCGCGTATAGCCATCATCAGCAACGCCAGCCTGTCGCCCTGGTTGCCACCTATGAGGAGCACCACGCTGTTGTTCCGCCAGCGTCCCCTGTATGTACGATTCAGGTCTTGCTCCGCAAGCATACCCAGAAAATCATCCCTGTCTATCTCCTTTGCTCCCAGCGATGCCAAGTGCGAAGTGTAGAGCTGAGCGTCGACAAATCGGAATCCATGCAAAAGGGCAAACTCGACCATTCGTGCAAAAGCCACCTTCGAAGCGTCCGTAACCTTATGGAACATCGACTCGCCACAGAAATAGTCGCTCACACTTACACCATACAGTCCTCCCACCAGTTCGCCGTCCATGAAAGTCTCGAACGAATGCGCGAAGCCTGCCTTGTGCAACTCGCAGTAGTGCTCGATGAAATTGTCCGTTATCCAGCTGGAGCCGCATTCCGCCTTGCGTTCCACCTTGCTGCAAGCCTCCATCAACTGCCTGAAACAAGTGTCCACCCTCACCTCCATCCGTTTCGACTTCAGCAATCTCGTCAGGCTCTTCGAACATCTGAACTCCTTAGGAAACAGCACCATCCTCCGCTGCGGCGAGTACCAGTAGGGTGTGCCCTCCTTGTCGTCGTACCAGGGAAAGATACCCATATAATAGGCATTCAGCAGCCATTCCGGACTCATGCCGCCTCCGAAAGCCAGGAAACCGTCAGGCTCACTGAGTCGCGGGTCGGGGAAGCCTACATTGTCTTTATCCAAAAAATAGTACATACAGCGTCATTATCAAACAAACAAAAGCCCCGACCTTATTGCCGAGGCTTCTGTTGACGTGTTTTTCAGAAAACCTTTTTTTTATTTCTGTTTGGTAAGCACAACGGTATGGCCTTCCTCGGTGAAGGTCAGCTTGTCGTCTTCGATGGTGAAGTTGAGTGTGCTTTCATGACCGTCCTCATCCTTGGCAGTCATAGTGCCAGCTCCCTTGCCATCGTAGGTATAGGTGAAATCAACAGTATCGTCCATGCCGAGCATCTCAGCGATTTCAGCATCGGTCATTCCGAGAGCGGCAAACATCTGGCGCAGTTCGTCGGTCATAACCAAGTCAACACTCATCTTGCCTGCCGTTTCGGTAGTGAATTCCACGGTGACATCAGCCGTGATGGTTATGCCCTCTTCTGTTTCAGAGATTTGGCCAACCCACTTGGTTCCGGTAAGGTCTTTGTCTTTCGAGCATGCGCTCATACCTATCATGACGAAAGTCATAATGGCAACATAGAGAAATTTCTTCATAATTGATTAGTTTTAATTGGTTAATAAAAGGGTTTGATTTAAAGCTTTTTCGTTTTCGTCTTCGTTTTCGTCTTCGTTTTCGTTTTCGTACGAAGTTTATCCACAGTGGAGGAAAGTCTTCACCAGTTCCAGAGTCTTTTCCGGATCATTGCCTATTTCGGCACGCAAATTGCGGTCATTGAATGAGCGGAGGTCCTTGATGATACCGTCGATAAGCTGCGGGGCAAACACACCCTGAGCCTCGTATACGGCGCGGTCTCTTTCAAGGATGTCGGCGCTGGCGGCGCAGCTGTCGGGCAGCGTATCCAGACGTTTCAACACATCCTCGTGCTCGAAGATGTTGACGCTTACGTAGCGGTCCTTGGCATACTGCACAGCATTCTCCATTTCGAATCCATGTCGGGCTGCGACAGTCATTCCTGCCAGCAGCAAGTATACGTTGGCGCTGCCGTCGGGAGTGCGCAGTTCGATGGTTTGCTTGTGGCTGAAATCAACCTCCTCTTTAGGTTCGAGCGGGTTGCAGTGTGCCATCATGTTGCCGCTGCCCTTGGTCCAGCCCAGCGGCACGCGTACCATGGCGCTACGGTTGCGGTCGCCCCAGCAGATGTTGGTAGGAGCCTCCTGATGAGGCACCAGGCGGAAGTAGCTCGTAGGATTGGTATCGCCAAAGGCCGTGAGCGATCCAGCCAGGCTGAGGATACCTGCGATGGTCTTGTGTGCCACCTCGGTAAGGCCGTTCTCGCCGACATACATATTCTTGCCGTCCTTGCTGACGCGGGTGTGGATATGCATACCGCTGCCGGCTTTGCCGACAGTGATTTTTGGAGCAAAAGTCACAGTGATGCCATATTCGTGGCCCAATTCACGCATAATCCATTTGGCTATAACCAACTGGTCGGCAGCATCCTCGAGATAAGTCGGCAGGAACTCAATCTCGTTCTGCTCGTACATCGTGTCTCCCACGGTGAAGTTACCCACTTCGCTGTGGCCGTACTTTATCAGGCCGCCACATTCAGCTATGAGCTTCATGGCATGTGTGCGGAAATCCTCGAATTTGCAGAAGGGCATCGAAGCATGGTATCCGCGCTGGTCGGCGGGAAGGTAGTCGTCCTGCTTGTCGGCAATGACGTAGTACTCCAATTCGCCCATCACCTCAAACTCCATGCCGCCCGTAGCCTTGCGGAAAGCCTCGCCTGCCTTGTGCAGCGTGTATTCGGGGGCCATCTCGAAGGGCTCGCCATCCTTGGTGTAGAAATTGCAGAGGATGTCGAGAGTAGGAATCTCTGCAAAGGGGTCGATGAAAGCTGTTCGGAATCTGGGTATCACATACAGGTCGGAGCTGCCGGCCTCGAGGAACGGGAAGAGACTCGATCCGTCCACACGCTCGCCCGAAGTCAGCACGTCACGGATGTGGTCGTAGCTGTTGATGACAAAATTCAGCGTCTTCAGGCGTCCGTCGTGAGCCATATAGCGGAACTTCACCATTTCGATGTCCATCTCTTCTATCACGCGCATCATGTCGTCGCGAGTGAACTGGCTTGCCGGTTTCTGCAGAAAGGCGACAAGTCTGTTAGGGTTTAATTTATAGCTATTTGCATTCATTTTTTTTTCGATTTAGATGTTTTTGGGGATGCAAAGATACAAATAAAAAAGAATAAAAAACTGTAAACTAAAAAAATAATTTCCATCACAATAAACTATCATGCCTGTCGTTATTTATTTTTGTGCACGAAAACTTTGGCACGGGAACGAAAACAAAAAGATTAAAAAAATATACATCATGTTCAAGAAAGAAACTTATATCGCACGCCGCGAGCAGCTCCGCAAGGACGTAGGCCACGGCCTTATCATCATCCAGGGCAACCACGAGGCTCCCTGCAACTACACAGACAACACCTACTGGTTCCGCCAGGACAGCACTTTCCTCTATTTCTTCGGCCTGCAACGCGAAGACCTCATAGGAGTGCTCGACTGCGACAACGGCAAGGATTACCTTTTCGCCAACGACTACGACATAGACGATATCATCTGGACTGGTCCCCTCCCCAGCGTTAAGGAACTCGCAGCCTCCGTCGGTGTCGAAAACAGTGGCGACCTGTGTGCTCTGCAAAAACTCTGCACCAAGACAATAGGCGAAGCACGCAAAATACACTACCTGCCCCCCTATCGCTCCGACAACATGCACCAGATGAGCGAGCTGCTCGGCATCAGCTACAATGCCGTGACACGCTACGCCTCTATGCAACTCATCAAGGCCTGCGTGAAGCAGCGCAGCATCAAGAGCGACGAGGAAATCGCCGAAATCGAGAAGGCTATTGCAACAGCATACAATATGCACGTCGGTGCTATGAAGATGGCTATGCCCGGACGCTATGAGTACGAGCTGGCCGGATTTATGGAAGGCGAGGCTTGGAAAGGCAACGGCCCCGTCAGCTTCCCCGTCATCATGACCATCCACGGCGAGACGCTGCACAACCACGGACACAACAACAAGCTGGTCGAAGGACGTATGCTCGTCATGGACGCCGGATGCGAAACGGCAATGAACTACTGCAGCGACATTACCCGTTCCGTACCTGTCGGAGGACGCTACAACGAACGTCAGAAGGCTATCTACGAAATTGTTCTCAACGCCAACCTCGAGGCCATCCGCGTCTCGCGCCCCGGCATCACCTATCAGGAGGTGCACACCGCCGCCAGCCGCATACTCGCTCAGGGCTACAAGGACCTCGGCATACTGCGTGGCAACCTCGACGACATCGTCGCCAACGGTGCCCACAGCCTGCTGATGCCTCACGGCCTGGGCCACATGATGGGCCTCGACGTACACGATATGGAAAACTATGGCCAAATCAACGTGGGCTATGATGACGAGACGCGTCCCAGCGACCAATTCGGTCTCGGCAGCCTCCGCTGCGGCCGACGCCTGCAACCCGGCTTTGTCATCACCGACGAACCCGGATGCTACTTCATCCCTGCCCTCATCGACAAGTGGCGCGCCGAAGGCACCAATAAGGACTACATCAACTTCGACGAACTGGAGAAGTGGAAAGACTTTGGCGGCATCCGCATCGAGGACGATATCCTGATCACCGACAACGGCTGCCGAGTCCTCGGCAAGCCCATACCGAAGACCGTCGCCGAAATCGAAGCAACAATGAATAGCTGAGAACGGTAAACTGAAATGTTAAAACGGAGAACCGTTTGCCGTAAAATGGCCTTCAGTTCTCCGTTTTTTTTCGACGCAGTTTAGACGTTCTGCGGAATCCAATAGGTCGTTTCCCCACTATTTGTCCAGGTACCAAGCGTACAGCTGCCTGATTCCTTCGTCAAGTTCCACTGTATGGTGCCAGCCGAGGCGGTGCAGTCGCGAGGGGTCGGTAAGCTTGCGAGGGGTGCCGTCGGGCTTGGAGGGGTCGAAGTGGATTTCACCACGGTAGCCGACGGCAGCGGCGACCATTCGCGCCACGTCGGCAATGGTATGCTCGATTCCAGTACCTACATTGACGAAGTTGGTGCTCTCGACGCGGACATCGCCAGCGACAAGGTCGGGACCGTCGGCATCGACGTTTTCAAGCATATAGACACATGCCGATGCCATATCCTCACTCCACAAGAATTCGCGCAGCGGTGTGCCGGTGCCCCAAAGGGTCAATGAAGTTTTCTGAATATTATATTTTGAATTCAATATATATGTAATCTCCGATATATCGCCATCGGCATTGATGCCCTCAACAGGCCGGCGGCGCAAATCGTGTCGTAAGGCCGCTTCATCATTATCCATCAAGCATTTGGCCAGATGTATTTTCCTTATCATTGCCGGCAGGACATGCGAACCTACGAGGTCAAAATTGTCGTTCGGACCATACAGGTTGGTGGGCATCACGGCAATATAGTTGGTGCCGTACTGGCGGTTGAAGGCATGGCACATCTTCATACCTGCAATCTTGGCAAGGGCATAGGCCTCATTGGTGGTCTCGAGGGCCGAAGTGAGAAGGCTCTCTTCCGGCATGGGCTGAGGTGCCAAACGTGGATAGATGCATGTACTGCCAAGAAAGAGGAGTTTCTTTACATTGTGGCGATAGGCTTCGCCTATGACATTCTGTTGGATCTGGAGGTTCTGGAAGATGAAGTCCGCCGGTCGGGTCGAGTTGGCCATGATGCCTCCCACAAGGGCTGCAGCGAGCACTACGACATCGGGACGCTCGCTGTCGAAAAATCTGCGTACCGCAACAGGATCCATCAAGTCGAGCTCGTTGTGTGTTCGACCTATGAGATTGTTGTAGCCTTTCTGACTGAGCAGACTCCAGATAGCCGAACCCACGAGTCCGCGGTGACCGGCAACATATATTTTGTCATTCTTTTCCATCACGTACCTTTTTCATGTCGTGTTCGACCATTATTCGCACAAGGTCTTGGAAACTGGTCTTCTGCGGGTTCCAGCCGAGTCGGGTGCGAGCCTTGGTGGGGTCGCCGAGCAGCTGCTCGACCTCAGCGGGACGGAAGAAACGCGGGTCGACAGCAACAAGGGTGCGTCCACTGCGGGAGTCGATGCCCTTCTCTTCGATGCCATGGCCTTCCCACCGCAGCTCGATACCGGCATAGCGGAATGCCAGTTGGACGAACTCGCGCACGCTGTGGTTCTCGCCGGTGGCGATGACGTAGTCCTCTGGCTCTGGCTGCTGGAGCATGAGCCACATACATTCTATATAATCTTTGGCATAACCCCAGTCGCGACGGGCATCGAGATTGCCGAGATAGAGGCAATCCTGTATGCCACAGGCTATACGGGCAGCAGCGAGGCTGATCTTGCGAGTGACGAAGTTCTCGCCGCGACGTTCGCTCTCGTGGTTGAAGAGGATGCCGTTGACGGCATACATGCCGTAGGACTCGCGGTAGTTCTTGACAATCCAGAAGCCGTACTGCTTAGCCACACCGTAGGGCGAACGCGGATAGAAGGGTGTCGTTTCGGTTTGCGGTATTTCCTGCACCTTGCCATAGAGTTCCGATGTCGATGCCTGATAGATGCGGCAACGGTCGACCATATTGAGTATTCGCACCGCTTCGAGCAAACGGAGACAACCGACGGCATCGACCTCAGCAGTATATTCCGGCACATCGAAGCTGACCTTCACGTGGCTTTGTGCAGCGAGGTTATATATCTCGTCGGGCTGCACCTCCTGCAAAATCCTGATCAGCGAGCTGCTGTCAGTCATGTCGGCATAGTGGAGGTCGACAAGACGCTTCTTGTGCATGTCGCGCACCCATTCGTCGAGGTAGAGGTGCTCGATGCGCCCGGTGTTGAATGAAGATGAACGGCGTAGCAATCCGTGTACTTCGTAGCCTTTGTCGAGCAGGTACTCGGCGAGGAAGGAGCCGTCCTGTCCGGTGATACCTGTTATAAGTGCTTTTTTCATTTATCCTCTTTCTTGTCTAATTCGCAATAGATACTGTTGTTGCTGATGAACTCCGGCACAATGGATTTCATCTTGGCGACTATCTGGCGGTCGTCGAGTGTGTAGAGTATGTCCTGAAGCTCGCCATACTCGCGGTCGATGTCTTCAAGCTTGTAGCGACGCACTTCGGCACGCAGAATCTTCGGATGGTAGGTGGGTATGTTGTTCTCCTTGGTGGCCAGCAGCTCTTCGTAGAGCTTTTCGCCTGGACGGAGACCTATCTCCTTTATTTCAATGCCTTTTGCTCCTGAGAGCTGGATCATCTTCTTGGCGAGGTCGTAGATCTTGACGGGCTTGCCCATGTCGAAGACGAAGATGTCGCCGCCCTGTCCCATGGCACCGGCCTCGAGGACGAGGTTGCAGGCTTCGGGGATGGTCATGAAGTAGCGAATGATGTCCTTGTGGGTGACGGTGAGGGGACCTCCTGCAGCAAGCTGCTTCTTGAAGAGTGGTATGACACTGCCATTGCTGCCGAGCACGTTACCGAAACGGGTTGTAACGAAATGTGTCTGCTCGGTGGAGCGGCTCTGGATATAGATTTCGGCCATGCGCTTGGTGGCTCCCATGACGTTGGTGGGGTTGACGGCTTTGTCGGTCGAGACCATGACGAACTTGTCGGCTCCGTACTTGATGGCGAGGTCGGCTACGTTCTTGCTGCCGAAGACGTTGACATATACTGCCTCGTAGGGGTTTTCCTCCATGAAGGGTACGTGCTTGTAGGCGGCAGCGTGGTAGACCAGGTTGGGGCGGTACTGCTCGAAGACTTCCTCCATGCGCGAATAGTCCTTCACGTTGGCGATGACGAAGGCCATGGAGTCGACATACTTCTTGTATGGTTCGTTGTTCCTCAGTTCGAACTGGAGGTCGTAGAGCGGCGATTCGGCCTGGTCGAGCATCACGACGAGCTTGGGTTTGTACTGCAACAGCTGTCGGCATATCTCGCTACCAATGGAACCGGCAGCGCCGGTGACGAGGACAGTCTTGTCGAGCACTTCGCGGACGACGTTGATGTTGTCGATCTTGATGGGTTCGCGTTCGAGGAGGTCCTCAATCTTGATGTCCTGTATCTGTGCCGATGTGAAGCTGCCGTCCATCCACTTCGATATGTGCGGCACGCTCTTGACTGTAAGGCCAAGGTCGAGGGCTCGCGTGGTGATGGCCTGCTTGTGCATCAGTCGAATGGTGGGTATGGCTATGATGATCTGCGATACCTCTTTCGAGTCGACGAATTTCTTGTTGAGCACATCGCTGGAGCGCATCACGGGAACACCGTCGAGCTGCTGGTTGACTTTCGTCTTGTCGTCGTCAATGAATGCGACAACTTTATACTCTTGATGGATGTCCTGCTTGAGGGCGTTGTTGGCTATGACGCCGGCCGCACCGGCACCATAGATCACGACGTTGCACTCCGGACGGCTACGCTTGAAGTACTGGTTGTATATGTATAGCAGCGTGAAACGGGCAAGCAACATGAGCACGGCCAGTATTGAATAGAGCATTGCAACGGCACGGTACGACAGCAGGTAGTCGGTCGAAATGATATGGAACTGGTTGTTGACGTAATTGATTATCATGAATCCCAGTGCCGGAGCCGCACATACAATCAAGACTCGGAAGATGTCGTTCAGTCCCATGTGGCGGATTATGTTGCGATAGGTCTTCGTGGCCAAGAAGAACAAAACGGTGACGGCTCCAGTGACGAGGAACTTGAACATTAACGCCCTGAGAGTCAAGCCTGCCAATGTGCGCGACGCGAAGGCTTCGGCCACTATAAATGCTACCACAAAGAGGAAGATGTCGATCAGAAGCATTATCCATCCTGGTGCTGCCGAATGGCGGAACCGCTTGACAATCTTAAAGAATAGTTTTTTGAACATAGAGGAAGGGTTTAAAGTGGTTAAGGGTTAAAGAGTTTAAAGGTTGAAGGGTTTGAATTGGTTTATTGGTTTATTGGATTTTAATTTTTATTTTTTTAGAGTCTTGCGTCGACTACTTGTCGCGGAAGGCAACGTTTGACGTCGTATACTATTCCTGGTCGCGGCACCAACGCCCTTATGTCCATCGACAGGAACTGGCGGTGGGCAACGGCAAGGATGGCGGCATCGAACCGCTTGCCCCGCATAGCGTCTACGTCGGACTCGACATCTATGCCATATTCGCGCTGCGCTCTGACGACATCAACCCATGGGTCGAGGACCGTTATCGCATTCGTGTACTGCGACAGGGTATGGTATATGTCGGCAACCTTCGTGTTGCGCATGTCGGGACAGTTCTCCTTAAATGAGAATCCGAGTATGAGGATGCGGGCATCCTTGACGGCAATGCCTCCGAGATTCATGTGGTGTATCAGCTGGCGGGCAACATACGATCCCATGTCGTCGTTCAACCGGCGGGCATCGGACATGATTCGCGGCAGCACGCCATAGACCTGCGCTTTTTCTATCATATAGTATGGGTCTACTCCTATGCAGTGGCCGCCAACCAACCCGGGTGTCATACGGATGAAGTTCCACTTGGTGGAGGCAGCGGCAAGGACATCGCCGGTGTCGATGCCCATTGCGGCAAATATCTTGGCCAACTCGTTGACAAAGGCTATATTGACATCGCGCTGGCAGTTCTCGACAATCTTGGAGGCCTCAGCAACTCGTATGGAGGGGGCCTTGTGGGTTCCGTTGAGGAGCACGGAGTTGTAGAGGCGGTCCACAAAGTCGGCTGCCTCGGGAGTGGAGCCCGACGTGACCTTGACTATGGTCTCGACGGTGTGCTCCGTGTCGGCGGGGTTGACGCGCTCGGGACTGTAGCCGACAAAGAAGTCAACGTTGTATACCAGTCCCGATTCTGCTTCCAGCTGCGGCACGCAGACATCCTCGGTCACGCCCGGATAGACTGTGGACTCGTAGACGACGATGTCGCCTTTTGAAAGTAGGCCTCCCACGGTGCGCGAGGCTCCGATGAGGGGCTCGAGGTCGGGATGGTTGTTGCAGTCGACGGGTGTAGGCACAGCGACAATATAGACATTGCAGTCCTTTAGTGCATTGGACTTGTCAGTTAGCGTCAGCTTTCCATCACGGAGTGCCTGCTGCAGCTGTGTGGCATCGGTCTCCTTGGTGGTGTCGTCGGCTTGCAGAAGCTCTGCGACGCGACGACTGTTGCAGTCGTAGCCCACAGTGGGGTAGCGCTTGGAGAAGAGCAGCGACAGCGGCAGCCCTACGTAGCCTAACCCGACAATGCCTATATGTATATCCTCTGCTTTTATCATATTGTTTCTGTGACCAGTTCTATTTCTTGTTCAGTAAGATAGGGATGCATTGGCAAAGAGAGTACGGTCTGCGTCAGCCGCTCGGAAACGGGGCAGGGCTGCTGCAGAGAGGCAATGGGGGCAAACGCCGCTTGGTGCGACATAGTGCGCGGATAGTATACAGCCGACGCGATGCCCGCGGCTTTCAGGCGGGTCTGTAGTGCGTCGCGGTTGGCGGTCTGGATGGTATATTGTGCGAAGGACGAGGTGACGGCAGGCGGAATGATGGGTGTCGCTACCTTGCCGCGCAGCCGTTCGTTATAGCTTTGGGCAATACGGTTGACGGCTGCAAGTTCATCGTCGAAGTGTTTTAGTTTGACCTGCAATACGGCGGCTTGCAATGCATCGAGGCGCGAATTGAGGCCTATGCGTATGTTGTCGTATTTTTCGGAGCCTTTGCCGTGCGCACGCAGTGAGCGGAGCAAGGCAGCCCAATCGTCATTGTCGGTAAAGAGTGCACCGCCGTCGCCATAGCAGCCAAGCGGCTTGGCTGGGAAGAATGAGGTAGTGCTGATATCGCCGAACGAACAGGCACGCTTGCCGTAGATGCTGCCGCCAAAACCTTGTGCACCATCCTCTATGAGGTGCAGGTTCAATCCTTCACATAGCAGCGTGAGGTCGGTGAAGTCGGCCGGCTGACCGAAAAGGTCGACGGCTATAACCGCAACGGGACGCAGGTCCGTATGGCTTTTTACGTGGTCGATTTTTTCTAACAGGTCATCAACATCAATATTGAAGTCATCCTCGCACACATCTACAAATATCGGTGTGGCTCCTTGCAACGCCACAACCTCGGCAGTGGCGAAGAAGGTGAAATCGGGCACAAAGACAGCATCACCGGGACCGATACCCAGAGCCATCAGCGACAGCCGCAGCGCATCGGTTCCGTTTGCACAGCTGACGCAATGCCGCACACCCACATAGTCGGCTAAACGCTGCTCAAGGGCTTCGACAACGGCACCCATGATGTAGTTGCCCGACGATGCCGTACGCAGGATGGCTTCGTCCATCTCGCCTTTCATGGCTTGGTATTGTCTATGTAGGTCGCGCAGTTGCATATTATTCTTCTACTTTTCCTATTATTCTGGCCGGCACGCCGGCAACGATTGCATAATCGGGCACATCCTTCGTCACCACAGCACCGGCACCAACCAATGCGTGGCTTCCTATGGTGTGGCCGCAGACGATGGTGGCATTAGCACCTATCGACGCACCCTCCTTGACCAGTGTGCGCTCGTAATGCCCATTGGCAGGCCGGTCCAAACGCGGCATCAGCACATTGGTGAAGACACAACTGGGTCCAAGAAAGACGTTGTCCTCTATCTCTACACCCTCGTAGACCGACACATTGTTCTGAATGCGGACATTGTTGCCGATTCTGACATTGGGCCCGATGTTTACATTCTGTCCCAACGAGCAGCGTTCGCCCAGCGAGGCTCCTTGCTGGATGTGGCAGAAATGCCACACCTTCGTGCCTGCGCCGATGGTCACGCCTTCATCGACATAACTGCTTTCATGTATGTATACCTGTTCTACCATCCAAAGGGGTGTTTGGTGAGTGGATATTTGGCCATGGGGTGGTAGTCGCCTACGAGCCCTATGGGTTTGGCATTCCTTATGTCGTGCACAGTCTGTATGCAGGCTCGTGCTTCGCTGATGCGGAAACCGTTGCCACACAGTATCTGTTCGTAGCTCTTGGTATGCAGTTCGGTGAATCCCTCGCTGAACTCGAATTCCTCGCCATCCACTTGGATAGCCCTATACGTAGTCTGACCTTTCTGACGAACATCGTCGGGCAAGGTGGAAGAATTGATGCTCAGAAAGTAGCGCACACGCGCCTTGTCCAGTTCCAAGTAGCCAGCCACGCGGTCGTGAGAGGCCACATGGACAACATTCCTCTTAACGCTACCGAAAATCCAGCTCAGCATGTCATAGAAATGGACACCTATATTTGTTGCCACGCCGCCGCTCTTGTGTTCGTCACCTTTCCAGGAAGCATAGTACCAGTTGCCGCGCGATGTGATGTATGTCAGATCCACGTCGTATACCTTGTCCGAGGGACCCGAAAGAATCTTCTGTCGCAGTGCCTCTACCGACGGGTGGAGTCGCAGCTGGAGTATGGTGTACGCTTTCCTGCCGGTCTCGTTCTCCACACGTTCCAGTCCGTCGATATTCCAAGGATTGAGCACCACCGGTTTCTCGCATATCACGTCGGCTCCGAGGCGCAATCCGTATCTTGTGTGTGCATCGTGCAGATAGTTGGGAGTGCATACCGACACGAAGTCGAGCGGCTGCCCGTTGCTCTTGAGCAGGCTGTTGTGGCGGTCAAAGAGCTCCTGCTCCGTAAAGAACGCCGCCTCTGGGAAATACTTGTCTATCACCCCGACGCTGTCGCTCTTGTCGTAAGCCGACAAGAGACGGTTCCCCGTATCCTTTATGGCTTTGAGATGGCGCGGGGCCACATAGCCCCCTACTCCTATTATGGCAAAATTCTTCATTCTATACGATGTGTGATTGAGCGGCTACGACGACCGTCGAGCACTATTCTTACTACATTCCCGATTTTGTCGAACCACGACGAGACGATTTGATTGCGCTTCATCAGCTTGTAGTAGTGATGTGGAAAACTTCTCTCTATGTATTTCAGATAAAAATACGGTCCCCAGATAAACACAACTCCAGAAATGATTATCACAAAATACTGCATGTCTATATTCATTCCTGCAGCTGCTGTATAGTACCAAATAATTTGCACGACAATGTTAAGCACCACTATTACCAAAGTGGTCACGAAGTGGCTCATTCCCGAATCGACGAGAGCGTGGTGCAGATGGGTGCGGTCGGGCAGGAAGGGGGATTTGCCCCTGAAAAGCCTTCCGAGAACCACACGCACCAGGTCGAATATCATTGCCGACAGCAGCGACAATGTGAAACTCACAAAATAAGAGTCGATCACATATATTTTCTGTCCGATAATGTAATCGTTAGGACAGACACATGTGAAGATAAAAAAGCCCAACACAAGCGAGCCGCTGTCGCCCATATACATCTTGTAGCGTTTCGAGCAGACATTGTAAGCGAAAAAGGCGGCGAGTACCCCTACCATGGCAAACGACATTATCGCCTCGGACATGAAGCTGTGGCGTGCATTCCAATAGCCCATAACCAAACCGCACACAATTCCAAGCGCCGACGCCAACCCGTCGATGCCGTCGACGAAATTGACCGCATTGAGAAGCAAAAGGCCCGTGAATAACGTCAGCAGCAGTGCAAGCCACCATGGGGTTTCTTCGATTCCGAACAGTCCATAGAGTGAGTTGACGCCATAGTCGCCTCCGAAATAGACCAGTGCTATAGAGAGCACCTGCAACATCAATTTCATCTGCCAACTTAGCCCGATCATGTCGTCAAGCATACCGAAAATATAGAATATGACCATCACACATATTGCGGGCATCATATCGTTGACAGAGTAGAACAAGTTCATTATCACCAATGTGATACACAACGCAAGCACCATCACGGTTCCTCCCATAACTGGAATAGGACGCTTCTGCAGCTTGCGACCGTTAGGAGCATCCATCATCCTCTTCCTGTTGGCCATCAGCGTGACCATAGGAATCACCACAGGCATCAATACCAATGGCAACAAGGCTGAAATCCAATATATCAATTCTGTACTTATAATGGACATAACGTCAATGTTTAGAGTGGTAATACATATTGTATGTATGGGGGGGGGTAAAATCATGTTCTGTATCGGTGAGTCTATATCACTCTTGTAGGGTATTCTTTTTTTTATTGCATCTTACTCACATTGAATCATCATATTACTGCTATTCGTTTTGCAATCGGAACAATAGACATATTCAAGCGGCTGGCCGATTGGAATTATCTATTGGCGTACATCGACTCGTAGTACTTCTCATAGTCTCCGCTGGTGATGTTGTCCATCCATTCCTGGTTGTCCAGATACCACCTCACGGTCTTCTCGATACCTTCTTCGAACTGGAGGCTGGGCTCCCATCCCAATTCGCGTTGCAGTTTGCTGCTGTCGATAGCATAGCGCATATCGTGGCCAGCGCGGTCGGTAACATACGTGATGAGATCCATGTCTGAACCCTCAGGACGTCCGAGCAGACGGTCGACTGTGTTAATCAGCACCTTGATGATATCAATATTCTTCCATTCGTTGAATCCGCCAATGTTATAGGTTTCGGCTATTGCACCCTTATGGAAAATAAGGTCTATGGCACGTGCATGGTCCTCGACATACAGCCAGTCGCGCACATTCTCACCCTTTCCATATACAGGGAGGGGTTTGCGGTGACGGATGTTGTTGATGAACAGCGGTATCAGTTTTTCGGGGAACTGATAGGGGCCGTAGTTGTTCGAGCAGTTGGTTACTATTGTCGGCATACCGTATGTGTCGTGGAATGCACGTACAAAGTGGTCGCTGCTGGCTTTCGAAGCACTGTAGGGGCTGTGGGGCATATACTTAAGGTCTTCGGTGAAGAACTTGTCGCCGTATGCCAGGTGGTGTTCGCCGCTCGATGCCTTGGTCGAGAACGGAGGCTTGATACCGGCGGGATGGGTCATCTCGAGTGCTCCATACACCTCGTCGGTCGAGATATGATAGAAACGCTTGCCCTCGAATTTTTCGGGCAGCGATTCCCAATAGAGTTTGGCAGCCTGGAGCATGCTCAGCGTTCCCATCACGTTGGTTTTGGCGAAAGTGAACGGGTCTTTGATACTGCGGTCCACATGGCTCTCGGCGGCAAGGTGAATCACCCCATCGATATGTTCGCGCTGCATGAGGGCGTATATGCTGTCGAAATCGCAAATGTCGGCTTTGACGAAGGTGTAATTCGGCTTGTTCTCAATGTCTTTCAGGTTAGCGAGATTGCCTGCATAGGTCAGCTTGTCGACATTGAATATCCGATACTCCGGATACTTGTTGACAAACAGTTTGACTACATGGGTTCCGATAAATCCGGCTCCGCCTGTGATGATGATATTCATGACTGATGTATTGGTTTGATTAATAATTCGTGTTTGTTTCTCTATAAATTCTCCAGACACCGCCCGAGCGAGTCGGTCCAATACGGTATCTCTATTCCGAAGGTCTTTTTGATTTTAGTCTTGTCCAGCACCGAGTATGACGGCCGCTGCACTTTGCTCGGAAACTCGTCACTGTGGCACGGCGCGATGCGGCACTTCGTGCGACCCGACTGGCGGGCAATCTCCTTGGCGAAATCGTACCAGCTGCATACGCCTTCGTCGCTGAAATGGTACACGCCGTCATTCCCCCTGAAGTTCTCATTCTCAACTATCTCGTATACCGCCCTCGCCAAATCGCCTGCATAAGTAGGCGTACCAACCTGGTCGAAGACCACCTTGCACATTTCCCGCTCGTCAAAAATTCGCAGCATCGTTTTGACAAAATTCTTTCCGTATTCGCTGTACAGCCACCCCGTACGGATAATTATACTGTGGCATCCGACGTCGGCAATCGACTGTTCGCCACGCATCTTAGTCCGTCCGTAGGCTCCCGTCGGATTCATTCCCAACGCCTCGGTGCAAGGCTTGTTGTGAACTTCTCCGCCAAAAACATAGTCTGTCGAAAAGTGCATCAGTACGCCGCCGGCAACTTTCATGGCATCGGCAAGATAGCGCACCGCGGTGTTGTTTATCAAATCGGCAGTCGCCTCGTCATCTTCCGCGCGCTCCACATCGGTATAGGCGGCGCAGTTGATAATCATGGTGATTCCGTTGGTTAGCACATAGTTGAACACCGCATCGCGACGGGTAATGTCCAATTCATTCACGTCGCAAAAGAAGTAACGGTGCTGCGACTGTGCCGCCTGCAGACGAATATGACTTCCTAACTGACCGTTTGAACCTGTTACTAATATATTCACTTTCCGATGTTTTTGTTTTTTAGGTAATCTCTAAAAATTCGTTTAATTATCTTCGTTGACATTTCTTTGGCTCGGAAAAGCAAACAAGTTTTCTTTTCTCTCGCTTTGCGAAACGTTCGCGTTTTGTTTGCAAAACAAATTTCTAAATATCAATTCGTTTAATTCGTACAATTCGCCGTTTTAAATAATTATTCGCCGTTTTAAATATTAGAGGTGCTCTTTAGTTCTTTTTCGCAAGCGAGTCGAGGGTGGGGTGATTGCGATCTTTCTCCGAGAGGATTATCTTGTCTGCTGGCACCTGCCAGTCGATTCCCAACGCAGGGTCGTTCCACGCGACGGCTCCTTCCGATGCCGGATCATAGAAGGCGTCGCACTTGTATTGGAACACTGCCTCGTCGCTGAGCACCGAAAAACCGTGGGCAAATCCCTTGGGTATGAAGAACTGGCGATGGCTGTCAGCACTCAGGCGGACTGCCACATATTTGCCGAAAGTCTCAGAATTTGGACGTATATCTACAGCCACATCAAGCACTTCGCCCTTGACGACGCGGACCAGCTTGCTCTGGGCATGTGGCGGACGCTGGAAGTGCAGACCTCGGACCACTCCGTAGGTCGACTTCGACTCGTTGTCCTGCACGAAACGCACTCTGAATCCCGTCTTGTCGCGGAACTCGCGCTCGTTAAAACTCTCAAAAAAATACCCGCGCTCGTCACCATACAAAGTAGGCTCTATGATTAGCACTCCGGGTATCTCTGTCTTTATGATCTCCATTGTTATTGTTGGTTAGTTTGTTTTGTTTCAAATTCTCGCATCGCCTTCTATCATCCTCAGCAGGTACTGTCCATACTGGTTCTTTGACATCGGCTCAGCTACCCGACGCAGATGTTCGGCGTCTATCCAGCCCTTCTCGTAGGCTATGCTCTCAAGGCAAGCCACCTTAAGCCCCTGTCGTTTCTCGATAACCTCAATGAATGTCGAGGCCTCCGACAGCGAATCGTGGGTTCCCGTATCGAGCCATGCGAAACCGCGACCCATAAGCTTCACCTTCAACCGGCCTTCGCCGAGAAACGCCTGGTTCACGCTGGTTATCTCCAACTCGCCTCGCGCCGACGGCTTGATGCTTTTGGCTATTTCAACCACCTTGTTGGGATAGAAGTACAACCCGACGACGGCATAGTTGCTCTTCGGATTCTTGGGTTTCTCCTCAATCGAGAGCACATTGCCGTTGTTGTCAAACTGGGCAACGCCATATCGTTCCGGATCCGCCACCCAATAGCCGAACACCGTGGCCTTCTCCTCGGTTTCGGCAGCCTCGACTGCGTCCCGCAGCATTTTCGAGAAACCGTTGCCGTGGAAAATATTGTCTCCCAGCACCAGGCACACGCTATCGTCGCCTATAAACTCTTCGCCTATAATGAACGCTTGCGCCAACCCGTCGGGCGACGGCTGCTCAGCATACGAAAAGCGGACTCCGAAATCACTACCATCGCCAAGCAGACGTCGGAAAGCGGGCAGGTCGAACGGTGTCGAGATGATGAGTATATCCCTGATTCCGGCAAGCATCAGCGCCGAAATGGGGTAGTACACCATCGGCTTGTCGTAAATAGGCAGCAGCTGTTTGCTGACGCCTTTGGTTATCGGGTACAGACGTGTACCGGAGCCTCCGGCAAGGACTATGCCCTTCATATTGCCATCTCCTTTCCCGTCATACTGACGAAATGCGATTTCTCTGTTCTGTTCCTCATAGCCTTTACTGTTGTTACGACCGCATCGGTGCTTTCTGTCATTATGGTTATTTTATACAAATTCTTAAATTATTATATATAGTCCGAACTCATTGTCACACAAACACCTTTGCCCATTCTACACGATAGGCAGCATTTGTTTTCATATTGCAAAAATATAGATTTATGTACAATCTGCAAAATTTATTTTGACCCACATCGTTATACTGGCAAAAAAATCCCCGTACAAAACTCTTCGCAACATGTCCTCTTTCCTGCAATCTGTAGCTCAACGACTATTCGACAATCACGGACGCAATCTCGGCAACACCCTTGTCGTGTTCAACAACCGGCGTGCCGGTCTCTTCCTGCAGAACGAGATGTCGAAGATGGAATCCGCACCGTTCTTCATGCCGCAGATTGTCGGCATGAATGACCTCGTGAACATGCTTGGCAATATCGAGATAGCCCAGCAGGAGTTCCTTCTTTTCGAACTCTTCAGCATACACCGCGAACACAACGCTGGCGAACGGAAATTCGACTCCTTCGAAGAGTTTGTCTCCTTCGGCGAAATGATGATCAGCGACTTCTCCGAAATAGACCTCTACTGTGTTGATGCCGAACGTCTTTTCAACAACATCTACGAACGGCAGCGTCTCGGCGAATGGGATGTGTCGGGCAAAAAACTCACCCCTTCGCAACAGCGCTACCTCAACTTCTACAGGTCACTCTTTGATTACTATACTTTGCTCCGCAACGCACTGTCTGCCAAATCGAAAGCATACACTGGCATGGCATACCGCAATGTGGCGGAAAACATAGACTCGCTCGCCCCCACCTTGCATTACGACCATATCTATTTTGTTGGTTTCAACGCCCTGTCGGTCAGCGAACAACGCATAATCAACTTCTTCATCAAAGAGGGTTTGGCAACGCTGATATGCGACGGCGACGACTACTATTTCTCCGACAACGACCAGGAAGCTGGCTTCTTTCTTCGTGAACATGCCAAAATCTACGACAACATCGGGCCTTTCGAAAACAATTTCTCTATCGGGGAAAAGGAAATCACCATAGTCAACTGCCCAGAAAACACCATGCAGGCTAAAGCGGCAGGAAACATCATCGGACAAATAGCCAAACTCCCCGAGGTCGAAGATGGCTTGCAGAACTGCGCCGTGGTTCTGTCCGACGAGACTCTGCTTCTGCCTATGCTCAACTCTCTGCCCGACTGCGTCAAGTACACCAACGTCACCATGGGTTTCCCTTACACGCTGACCAACACCCACAACCTGGCCAATGCTGTGCTCTACCTCTACGCGCATGTGAGAAACAACCGCTTTTACCATACCGACCTGTCGGCCCTGTTCAACGACCCTGTGATTGCACGGATTTCCGGCAATCCTTCGTTCTCATACAGCGTCGGCAAATACTTCAACGACAACAAAATAATCTACGCATCAACCGACGACATCATCCATATCGCCGAGAGCATTCCCGGCTTCGAAAAGCTGACATTTCTGTTTGAGGATCCGACCCCATCGGTCAACTCGATCCTCGACACAATGCTGCGCCTGGCCTCTGTCATAATCCAAAGCAACTGCTTCGAAAACAACCCCAAAGAGAAGGAAGCACTCGCCTGTTACGTCCAGATATTCAACCACTTCAAAGACCTTCAGAAAGAATACGAAGCCATTGCAAAAACGGACACTCTGCAACGCTTCTACCAACGCATAGCCTCACGTCACCCTATAGCTTTCTACGGCAAGCCTCTTCAGGGACTTCAGATTCTCGGTACGCTCGAAACGCGCAGCCTCGACTTCCCCTACATTGTAATGACCTCCGTCAACGAGGGCATCGTCCCGTCCGGAAGGTCCTCATCCTCACTCATTCCGCACACTCTTGCCAAGGCTTTCGGGCTCCCCTCTTTTGAAGAGAAAGACGCTGTCTACGCCTACAATTTCTACCGCCTCCTGCAGCGCGCAAAGAAAATCTGGCTGCTCTACAATTCCAACACCGAAGGCCTCGGAAAGGGCGAGCCAAGCCGCTTTATCCTTCAGCTGCGCAACGAACTCGCCGTCCGCTGCCCATCTGTCAAAATCACAGAAACCACCGTCACTCTCACGTCCAAAGACAGACAGTACAACATCCTGAAATCCATACCGAAAAGCACAGCCGCACTGAACGCTCTCGACGCAATGGCTACCAAAGGGTTCTCTCCCACTGCCATCAACAGTTACCGCAGCTGCCCTCTCAAATTCTACTTCTCCGAAATAGTCGGCGTGAAAAACCCGAACGAGCTGTCTGACGATGTCGAATCGAACGAACTCGGCACCCTTATCCACGCCATACTCTGCGACATCTACAATCGCGACACCGACAAGAGAATCCGTATCGACACCCTCTCCAACGCCCTCGGCGAAATCGACCAACTCGTCGACAAGTGCATGGACACCGACCTGCTAAAAGGACGCGAACATGAAGGACGCAACCACCTTTATGGCGAAGTGGCCAAGATGCAGCTCAAGCACTTCCTCAAAAACGAGATTGCGACCTTGCAGCAGGGACACTCAATCCACATGGTGCTGTCGGAAGAGAGGCTATCACATCCTATCGACATCAACAACAAGCACGTCAACATCTTAGGATTCGCCGACCGCATCGACCTTTTCGACGGCAAACTCCGCATAGCCGACTACAAGTCGGGCGGTGTCTACGACAAGGACTTGCGCGTCAAAGACGAGCATCCCGACCCGCTCACCGTTCCCGAAAAATGGTTTCAGGTGCTCTGCTATGCTTGGCTCTATTGCCGAACCCACGACCACAATGCCCCGCTCCTCTCGGGACTCTTCCCTCTCCGCACTCTCGACAGCGGTTTCGTGCCGGCCTTGTGGACGGACCACACAACACTCTCATCCAGCGACATCGACAACTTCGAATCGCTACTCGTCTCCGTCCTCACCGAAATTCTCGACCCCGGCATCGATTTCTACCCCAAACCCGATGAAAACACCTGCGCCTACTGCCCCGTCGCCAAAAGCTGCACATACTTCATACCTCGCTCGAAAAAACGCTAACTTCTGCACCTAATAAATAAACAACTCCAACACAGAATATTATCTGTATTTTTATATTGTTTTTTCTTTTTTTACACAAATTTCTAATTGATTTTGTATCTTTGCATTTTAAACATAAACCTAAAAAATACAACATCAGTCTATTTCACAGCAGTTTAAGAATATTTATATGAAAAAATCAATCTTCACTGTTCTCCTTGTCTCTCTCCTTATGGTGAGCTGCAATAGCCTGTCGAGCATGAAATCAAACAGCAAAAAGGTGCGCTATCAGGCTACACCAAACCCCGTCGAAACACGCGACGACAAAGTCGTCGTCAAGTTTGTCGGTTCATTCCCGGAAAAATATTTCGACAAGGGGGCCGCTCTCTTCATCCAACCGATATTCACATGGGAAGGGGGCTCCATCCCGCTCGACCCAGTCACCCTCAAAGGCGAAAATGTCAACGGTGAAGGCATTACCATCAACTACGAAAACGGCGGACGATTCACCTACACCGACGAACTCGACTTCAAACCCGGCATGGAGACAGGCCGCGTCACACTGACCCCCGTGGCTTACAAGGCTTCTACAACCGACGACGAAGCCAAGTTCGCCGACGAAATCCAATACAAGACAACAGCCTTCCCGACGGTTCTCATCTCCGACGGCGTAAACACCACCTCCAACTGGGTCAACATACGTGGCAACATCTCCATCTCGCCAGTCAACTACAACAAGACCCAGGGTGTTGTCGAGACTGCCGACATCTATTTCCCTAACGGACTCTCTACCCTCGATTGGAACTTCGAAATGAACCGCATCTTCAACAGCAAGGCTCAACTCGAAGACCTCCGCCGCATCATGCTCGAGAACGGACTGCCCAAACAGATTACCATCACCGGATGGGCTTCTCCCGAAGGCGAGGAGACCAACAATGTCGGCGTATCCAAAAACCGCGCCGAAGTTGCTACCGTCCAAATCAAACGCGTCCTCGAAGATGTCCTCAACACCATGGCCACTCGCAAACAGGTACCTGCCTACGAGGTCGACCACTACAAATACGAACTTCAGAAGCAAATAGTCCTCTCCACCCGCGCAGCCGGCGAAGACTGGGTCCACTTCATCATCATGGTCGAAGAATCGGACATCCAGGACAAACACGCCATAGTCAACATCGTCGAAACGCAGCAGAACCTTATCAAACGCGAACAGATGATCAAGAATATGGCCGAGACATACACCGAACTCAACACTCGCATCTTCCCCAACTTGCGTCGCGCTCAGATTGCTCTCTACTATTCCGAGGCTCGCAAGACCGACCCCGAGTTGGCAAAACAGGCTTCCCTCAACCCTGCCAAACTGACCTTCGACGAGCTCATGTATGCCGCCTATATCAACTACAACTACGAGACCAAACTCAAATACTACAAGTGGGCCACCGAAAACTACAGCTCTGAATGGGCCGCATGGAACAACGCCGGCGCTGTCTCCTTCTACCTCGAGGACTATGCCGAGGCTGAACGCTACCTCAACATGGCTCGCCAACTCAACCCCCACAACCCCGACGTTCTCAACAACACAGGTCTCCTCTGCTTGGCACAGAAGGATTACGCCCTCGCCAAATACTATTTCGAAGAGGCCGAACGCCAGGGCAGCACAGATGCCGAGACCAATCTCCCCATCCTCAACCTCAAGAAGGGCGACTACAAGGCCGCCGAAAAGCAGCTCAAAGGCTCAACATGCTCCTTTAACCTCGGCTTCGCTCAACTCATGAACGGCGAGACTTCCAACAGCATCCGCACCCTCGACTGCTGCCTCGACCAGAACGCCGACGTCAACTACCTCCGTGCTGTCGCTTACGCCCGACTCGGCGACAAGGCCAATGCTCTCAAAAACCTCAAACTGGCCTGCGACGAAGAATACAACTACAAGGAACGCGCCGCCGTCGACGTCGAATTTAAGGCCTATTGGGACGACGAGGAGTTCAAACTGATTGTAAAACTCTGGTAAAGTGAAAAAACAAATTCCTAACCTTATAACGCTCGCCAACCTCCTCTGCGGAGTGTTGGCGAGTCTTTTTGCAGCCCAAGGCTGGCTTGATCGAGCTGCCCTGTTCATCTGTTTAGGTATCTTTTTCGACTTCTTCGACGGTATGGCCGCACGTCTGCTGGGCGTTGCATCGCCACTAGGAAAAGAACTTGACTCGCTGGCTGACGTTGTTACAAGCGGCGTCGCACCGGGTCTCATCCTATACAACTATCTTAACTATCTACTTGCCGATTTCAGTTTGTGGTGTGGGTATATTGCCTTTCTTATGCCTCTTTTCGCAGCCTACCGACTTGCCAAGTTCAACCTCGACACCCGCCAGAGCCATTCTTTCCTCGGACTTCCAGTCCCCGCCAATGCACTTTTTTGGGTAGGATTGGCACTGTGGAACTGGTGGCCGCAACCAAAAATGGTTTTTGCCCTTTTGCTGATAGGGTTCTCTCTCTTCACCAACATCCTTATGGTAAGCGAACTGCCTATGTTCTCTTTGAAATTCAATTTCAAGGATATGTCGTGGAAAACCAACGCAGTGCAATACCTCTTCCTTCTGGTTTGCGTCGCCATCGTGGCCATCTGCTTCGCCACACACATCTTCTGGCTCAGCATATCGTTCATAATACTCTGGTACATACTCCTTTCCATCATCACCCGCAAACACAGCAATGCCCACTGACCCTCGCAACATATCAATAGCCGACTACGACTACCCCCTGCCCGACGAACGTATAGCCAAGTTCCCTCTGGCCGAGCGCGACCAGTCGAAACTGCTCGTCTACCGCGGTAGCGAAATCGCTGAATCCCAATTCTTCCACCTGCCCGAACTGCTGCCCGAAGGGGCAATGCTGCTCTTCAACAACACCAAGGTCATCCACGCACGACTCTTTTTCCGCAAACCCACCGGCTCGCTCATCGAAATCTTCTGCCTCGAGCCGTGGCAACAGCCTGTGGCAACGGCCTTCGAACAGCGTACAAGTTGCACGTGGCTCTGCTACATAGGCAACAACAAGAAATGGAAAGAAGGTCCCCTGGAGCGCGAATTCAAAATTCAGAATTCAGAATTCAAAATCACAGCGTCGCGCCGAAACGCCGTCGGCGAAGCTTGGCTGGTCGACTTCCAGTGGACTGGCAACATCAGCTTTGCAGAACTGATCGACAACGTCGGAGTAATACCCCTCCCGCCCTACCTGCACCGCGAGGCCGAGGAGAGCGACAACACACGCTACCAGACCGTCTACGCACACTACGAAGGCTCGGTGGCAGCACCCACTGCCGGCCTGCACTTCACCGACCGCCTGCTCGACGAGCTGCGCGCCAAGGGTTTCAAAACCGAATACATCACCCTCCACGTCGGCGCCGGCACCTTCAAACCCGTCTCGACCGACACCATTGGCGAACATACAATGCATGTGGAACAGGTCCAGATTCACCGTTCCAACCTCGAACATATCATCGCCCACCTGGGCCACCCCATCATTCCCGTAGGCACCACCACCGTTCGCACCCTCGAGTCGGTCTACTGGTTCGGCGTACAACTTGAAAACAACCCCGACCTGCAGTCCATGCACGTCCTGCAGTGGGACCCCTACAAACTCGAATCTCTCGGCATCAGCACCCTTCAAGCCTACCACAACGTGCTGCAATGGATGCAACGCCACGACACCGACACCCTCTTCGGCGACACGCAGCTCCTCATTGCTCCAGGATACAAATACCACGTCGTCTGCGGATTGATAACAAATTTCCATCAGCCACGAAGCACCCTCCTTCTGCTCGTCTCGGCACTCATTGGCGACGACTGGCAACGCTGCTACCGCTATGCCCTCGACCATGACTTCCGCTTCCTTAGCTATGGTGACAGTTGTCTCCTCCTGCCGTAGGCCTTTTCATACCATAATCACAACAGAATTGTCCCTCTTCCGCGACCTCATAGAACTCTTCTTCCCTCGCTCCTGTTGCCTCTGCGGAGCTCCTCTCCTCGGCAGCGAACACGACATCTGCCTCCACTGCCTGCAGACCCTCCCAGAAGCGCTCACCGCACAAGGGAAGGACAATATCGTCGACCACCGCCTGATGGGACGCATCAACTACGTGGCAGCCACCTCGCTGCTCCTCTTTTCGCAAGGCAACAACACTCAACGTCTGCTCCACCAAATCAAATACCACGGCAACGAACCGCTTGCCGTCACAATGGGACGACAAATTGGGCTCCAACTCACTGGCAACCACCTCTTCGACGATGTCGACATCATCATTCCCGTACCTCTCCATCCTCGCAAACAGCGACGCCGTGGCTACAACCAGTCTTTGCTTCTCTGCCGAGGCATTACACAGACTTTCGCACGACCCGTGTCTTCCGACAATCTCATACGCATCCGGCACACCGCCTCACAAACCCACATGAATCGCGAAGAGCGTTTCAACAACATGAACGGCGTCTTCCGCGTCCTCAATCCTCAAGACCTCATCGGAAAACATATCCTCATCGTCGACGACGTCATCACCACAGGGGCCACCCTCGAGGCATGCTGCACCGCTCTCAAAGACATCCAAGGCCTACGTATCAGCATCGCAACCCTCGCCGTCACCGACAACGCATGACGATCCTCCCCTGGTACGCGAGCATCCATGCTTGCGATTTTTTTATTCGTAATTCTTATTTCTCCACTATTGCTTTTTAAAAAATTTATTATCTTCGTAGTCACATTCACGAACCGACCCATCTACACAATAATATATTAAACAAATACTTATACACAAAACCACACAATCACTCACCTTATGAAATACAAACGCGTCCTCCTCAAACTCAGTGGCGAGTCGCTTATGGGCTCCCAAAATTATGGTATCGACCCCACAATGCTTGAACAATATTCCGCCGACATACGCCAGGCTGTCGATGCCGGTGTCGAAGTGGCTATCGTCATCGGTGGCGGCAACATCTTCCGCGGACTCAGCGGCGCCGCCAAAGGCATGGACCGCGTCCAAGGCGACTATATGGGTATGCTCGCCACACTCATCAACAGCATGGCCCTCCAAGCAGAACTCGAAAAGCAAGGACTCCGTACCGAGCTCCTCTCCGGACTCGCCATCGAGCCCATCTGCAAGGAAATGAGCCGCCGACGCGCCATCGAAGCCATGCGCGACGGACGTGTGGTCATCATCGGCGGCGGCAGTGGCAATCCTTTCTTCACCACCGACACAGCCTCAGCCCTCCGTGCTGTCGAAATCCAAGCCGATGCCATCCTCAAAGGCACTCGCGTCGACGGCGTCTATACTGCCGATCCTGAGAAAGACCCCTCTGCCACCAAATACACCTCCCTGTCATTCCAAGAGGCCCTGAACAAAAAACTCAAAATCATGGACCTCACAGCCTTCGCACTCTGCGAGGAAAACCACCTCCCCATCTATGTTTTCGACATGAACCGCAAAGGCAACCTGCTCCGCGTCGTCTCTGGCGACCCAATCGGAACCGAAGTAATATAAAATCCCCCCTCTTTAACCTTTAACCTTTAAACTCCTTAAACCCTTATATAACAATGAACGATCTTTCTAAAGCATGCATCGACGAAGCAAAACAAAGCATGCAAAGCGCAATCAATTTCCTCGAAAAAGAACTGGCCAAAATCCGCGCCGGCAAAGCCAACCCAGGCATGCTCGACGGTGTCAAGATTGACTACTACGGTGCCCCCACCGAGCTCAGCCAAGCCGCCAACATCAGCACCCCCGACGCTCGCAGCATCATCATCCAGCCATGGGACAAATCCATCATCGGCGCCATCAACAAAGCCATCCTCGACGCAAACCTCGGATTCACACCGCGCCACGAAGGTGATATCCTCCGCATCGTCGTCCCTCCTCTGACCGAAGAGCGACGCAAAGAGCTCTCCAAGGCAGCCAAAACCGAAGTCGAGAACAGCAAGGTCAACATCCGCAACGCACGACGCAACGTAATGGACAAAGTCAAGAAACTCAAAGACAAATCCGTTCCAGAAGACGAAGTGAAACAGGTCGAAAAAGAAATTCAGGATGTCACCGACCGCTTCATAGGAGAATGCGACAAAATCTATGCCGCCAAGGAAAAAGAGATTATGACCGTATAATTCAAAATCACCACTTGAACAACCGCATTTTCGACATACGGTGGTTCGACTCGCTCGAATCCACCAACAACTACTGCAAGCTCCTCGACCTCAACACCGTCGAGGAGTTTACGGTTATATGCGCACACAGCCAGACGGCAGGCATCGGGCAGCAGGGTAACCACTGGGCCAGCGAGCCCGGCAAGAACCTCACATTCAGCCTCATCCTCAAACCCACTTTCCTTCGCGCCGCCGACCAGTACTCGCTGACGATGGCCATCGCACTCGCCATAGCCGACACCTTGGATCTCCTGATCTCCAATCCCCAAAACGACCAGTTCGCTCCCTCTGGTCGCGTTCGGTTCTCTCAAAGAAACCAGTTCGCTCCCTCTGGTCGCGTTCAAATCAAGTGGCCCAACGACATCTATGTCGGGACGCCAAGCGAACAGCATTACCGCAAAATCTGCGGCATCCTTGTCACCAACCAACTCAGCGGGTCGCACATCGCCACTTCCATCTGCGGCATAGGGCTCAACGTCAACCAGACCTGTTTCCCCGCATGGGTTCCAAACCCAACCTCGCTGCTACTCGAAGCCTCTGCCCCGCCATCCCCCACCCCCTTCGCCATCGACACCGTACTCGACACTGTGCTCGACTGCATACTGCACCGATACCGTCAGCTCTCCCTGCACGACGAACCCGATGCCATCAAGACCGACTACCTCAGCCGCCTCTACCGCCTCGGACAGGAAGCATCATACTTTTACAACGGCAAGACCATCCGTGCCACAATCACCGGCATCGACCACTTCGGGCACCTCCTCCTCACCACCTCCACAGGCTCGCACCTCTCCTGTGCCCTCAAGGAGATAAGTTTTTTATAAACAACTCTTTCACGCTCCATTCTTACTATTTGCCTTTTGCCTGCAAAACAAATTCGTTGTGTTGGTACGCAAGCATCCTTGCTTGCGATAAAATATTAGTGGTAATCTCTAAAAATTCGTTTAATTATCTTCGTTGACATTTCTTTGGCTCTGAAAAGCAAACAAGTTTTCTTTTCTCTCGCTTTGCGAAACGTTCGCGTTTTGTTAGCAAAACAATTTTCTAAATATCAATTCGTTTAATTCGTACAATTGCTCATTGCATTTTCTTTATTCATTATGTATTCGCAGGCATACCACGCCGTTTTAAATAATTATTAGATGTGCTCTAGTGTTCATTTGAACAATTCGTGTTCAACATAAGGTAACCTCTAAAAATCGTTTAATTCGCGTTTTGCATGCAAAACAAAATCCTTAATGGTTACATATTAATTCGCTCAATTCGTTTAATTCGCCGTTTGAAAAGTAATTATTACTAGGTGCCCATAATTTTTTTCATTTTCATTAGTGTCCACTAAGTATTGATAAAAAAATAAGGTAAAATGATGTTTGATTTTTCTGCTATATTTTTGATGTATTTTATTGATTTTTAACATTTTAATCAACAAATAACTGGAGAAATCTTCGTATCTTTGTAG
>Ga0256407_10002432_pt1 | contig 35677 bp, 33 predicted proteins | sample RumenRJG_04DNA_FD_193489 | JGI IMG/M metagenome (GOLD analysis project Ga0256407, IMG submission 193489) | Bovine rumen microbial communities from Lethbridge, Alberta, Canada - RJG_04 | ecosystem: Host-associated > Mammals > Digestive system > Stomach > Rumen | place: Canada: Alberta...
TTATATATATCTCTTTATAAATTTTGGTCAGAACTATCTTCTGGAACAAAAATTACATTTATTTTGCTTGTTGTTATATTTTTGATTGTTCTGTTGATGATTATTTTTATATTATTCCCTGAATTCTATTATATTTTTCTTTCAAAAATAGACATGATTCAAAGAAGTTTCAAATAAAAAACATAGAAGTTCTGTGCTTTTTTTGCATTTTTTCTCTCCTTCTAGTATATTGTATTCATGTATAATAATAATGCTTACAATATAAAAAACGTTATTTTCATGAATAAAAACAGAGTTATTAAAATACCTGTTCATTCAAAAATAAAAATATTCATTTTTTTCATCACCCTTTTGGTATCAGCATCGGCAATTTTTACCAAATTGTTTACACTTATAATTCTTGATAACATTAATTTACCCCTACCAAATTTTGTATTTTATTGTTTTATATTTTTGGCAATGATTGGGTTCGGATTAATTTTTGCAATTCCCAAAATTTTCAATAAAAAGGAGTACCTTTCCTCTATTGAAATAATGCCTAATGATATAACCTTGTCTTACAAGGTGAAAGACAAAATTTCCAACATAATAACCATTCCGACAGAAGACATAAAATCGTTTTTTGCCGAACTTAAAATTAAGGAACACCCTTTTAGAAAGGGGTACGGAATGGGGTACAAACTTTATTATGAATTGAAAATATTAATAACAACAGGTACGCCTATTTTAATTACAATTAACAACTCTTTAGCAAAATCTTTGATGTTAAATCTAACTCGATATTCTTCTTATATCCCGAATTTTTCTTATCAAATCAATGGATTTTATCTTGGAGAAGAAATGGAAACACCTGTGATTGCAAGTATCAAAAGAGAAATTAAATATTGTGCAATGCACGGAAAGAAAATGCCATTATATAAATCTTTATTTAACTTATGGTCTGCGCAAAATACAGTAACGAAATTCGTAATTATTTTAATTATTCTTCTGTTTTTGTATGTTATTCTGACGATTTTATTTCCTGATTTTTATCATATTCTTCACTCTAACGTAGATTTTGAGATATAAAAGAATTTAAATTTATTGAGATTACAGTATTTGTGAGATAAAATAAATTTTGACAAGAAATTTTAAATTTTTGTCATTACGAGTTACTAAAAAAAAAAGAGATTTATATATGAAAGTAATCAGCAAACAAAGAAACAGCAAAATGTGTTACATCTGCGGAATGGATAATCCCGAAGGTTTAAAAGCGCCTTTTTACAACATGGAAGACGGAAGTGTTATGACAAAATTCAAATACACTCCTCTTCATCAAAGTTTTCCCCAAAGAGTTCACGGCGGACTCGTTTCCACAATGCTTGACGAACTCGCTTGCAGAGCATATTGGGCTAAAGACGAACTCGTTATGGGTGCAACTTTATCTATGGAAGTAAAATTCAGAAAGCCCGTTCCCTATGACGAATACGTTCTCGGAAAAGGTATGGTCGTAAATGATTCGACAAAATTTTTTACTTCCGAAGTACAAATACTCGATTTAGACGGCAATGTTCTCTCTAACGCAACCGTGAAATACATAAAACTTCCGCCCGAAAAAATCGCTGATGCCGATTTTCACGAAGAAATGTGCTACCTCATAGAAGACGGCGTAAAAGAATTATAAACACAAGACGGATACAAATTTTTAAAGATTATTTTATTATCCTTATAAAAAGAGGTCTTTATGATAATCGAATTAAATAATGAAAATTTTGATGAAAATATTTCCAAAGGCTTAAAATTGGTTGAATTTTATGCCCCATGGTGCGGATATTGTGCGAAACAAAATGCCGTACTTGAAGAAATGAAAGAAATTACGACATATAAAGTCAACGGAGACAATTTCCCGACAATTATCCAAAAATACGGTATTAATTCTTATCCGACATTCGTCATTTTCAATGACGGAAAAGCGGTTAACAAATTTTCCGGTCTGCATACAAAATTTGAACTGATGAATATTTTAATGCAGTTTATGAAAAAATAATAATTTATAAGCGCAGTATGGTGCATTAAAAATAAAGATAAATATTTTTATAATAAATTTTGAAATTCATTTATTTCTTCGTAATCAAAGAAATCTTTCATTGTTATTCCCAATGCAGTACAAATTTTCAAGATGGTTAAAGGCATTGGAGATTTTTTGCCTCTTTCAATCTCGCTAAGTCCGCCTTTTGATAAACCGCTTTGATAAGCAAGTTGTTCAATGGTCAAATTACTCTTTTGACGCAAATTTTTTATCCTGTAACAAAGTATATTATTAAATTTCTCATTACTCATTTTAATATTACTTCATACATGTGAACTTACTCGTTGATAATACATTTAATTTTTTATAAAATAGTTCACATGTATGAACAAACAATACGGTGCCAATATGTATAAGAAAACTTTAATGATAGACCTCGATGGAGTTTTAAACAATTATACAAAATACGAGGAAAATTTTATTCCCGACATAAAAGAGGGAGCAAAAGAATTTTTGGAAAAACTGCATAAATCAGGGAAATACGAACTTGTACTATTTACAACAAGAAATAAAGAATTATCACAAAATTGGCTGAAAAAATGGGATATAGACTGCTATTTTAAAGAGGTAACGAATATAAAAAAGCCCGCATATATTTACATTGATGACAGAGCGTTGAAATTTGAAAATGCTTTCGAAAAAACTTTTGAAGATATAGAAAAATTCACCGTATATTGGAAAGAATAATCGCAACTGCACCGAAGCACAATTGCGATTATCCGAAATATTTTAGCGGAAATTAAAATTCCAATCCGCCCAATTTACCAAACAATTTCAATGTGATTGTGAGGTTTTGAACTGCATTAGCCCTGTTCTTCATTTCCGTATTTATATTGTTGATTTCGTTCAAGACTTTTGTTTGTTCATCACTTTGTTCTGTTGCTTTTTGCAAATCATTTGCCTGATTGTACGCTTTTTGAGCAAGTTCCGTGTACTTTTGAGCATATTTTGTTAAAGAGCTGATATTATTAACCAAATCTTTTTTATCGGAAGATGACAATGTCTTTATTGTTACAATTACGGCAAGTTTGTTGTTTTGCAAATTAGTTGTATAATCGCTAACGATTTTTGTTAATTGAGTGCTTTTTTCACTTTCTGTCTTGTTTCCTGTAGAAAGAGTATTTATTCTGGTTTCAAAAGTTGTTGCATCTTTTTGAACAGAAAGGTTAGGGATAACCTTTAACAATACTTTTGTCAAATCTTCATCGGTTGATTTTGCATCTTTTCTGATATCGGAAGCAACCGAAGAATAATCGCTGACTGCCTTTGTTTTTGTTGAGATTGTTTCTGAACCGAACAACAACCATTTGAATAAATTGCTCCAATCAAACGCATGTGCAGATAATGGTGTCAATAATACTACCATTAATGCCGTTACCAATATTTTTTTCATAATACATTCCTTTCTTTTGAATTTTCTTTCAAAAAAAGATTACAATATACAAGGTTCATTTTCAACATTTTAGTTTTTATAAAAATATAAATAATTTAATACATACAACAGAGGTAAAAATTTTTGTTTCGAGATAACATTAAAATGTGAATGAGATTTTTTAGAGAAAAATACAATCATGGAAGTTAATCAAAAGAAAAAATTTGTAGCAGGACTGTCGATAACGTCAAACGTTATTCTTTCCGTGCTGAAAATCACAACGGGTATATTAAGCGGAAGTTTGAGTATAATATCTGAGGCAATTCATTCTTTGAGCGATTTTTTTGCATCGGTATTAACCTTTTATTCGGTTAAAAAATCATCTCTGCCTGCCGATAACGAACACCCGTACGGATACGGCAAATATGAAGATATGGCTGGATTTATCGAGGGCATATTAATTATCTTAGCCTCAATATACATATTTGTTGAATCGACAAGAAAAATCATTTTGGGAGAATACACCGATTCCGAAAATATATTGGGGATATCGGTAATGTTTATTGCCGTTATCATGAACATAATCATAAGTTCTCTTTTGTTTAAAGTTGCAAAAGAAACAAATTCAACCTCTTTATATGCGGACGGCGAACATTTGAGAACAGATGTTTATTCTTCTGCAAGCGTTTTGATAGGACTTGTTCTTATAAAAATAACGGGACACAGCGTACTTGACCCGTTGATGGCGATTCTCGTCGGCGGTATTATTTACAAAGCGGGCTATTGTATTTGTAAAAAGGCTGCAAGTAACCTTTTAGACCACTCAATACCCGATGAAAACAAAAACAGTATAAAGCAAATTGTTGAAAAATACGGTGATAAAGCAATTTTGAAAGGTAACGGTATTAAGACACGCCAAGTCGGGCCGATAATGGATATTGACTTAATTTTGCAATTTGACGGAAATACATCAATCTGTGACTGTCACAAAATTTGTGATGATATTGAACGGCAAATCAGCGAACTCTATCCGAATTGTTCGATTTCCATTCACTCCGAGCCTGTCTGTTACGGCAAAAACTGTCAAACATCGTGTGAGAAAATAACTTGTTAACAAAAATACATTCAAAATAAAAGGAAAATCATTGATTTGAAGTATCAATCGATTTTGAAATATCGTTATAATGTTTATGAAAATTAAGTCAAAGGAGATTGTGAGAGTATGAAAATTTTAATTTCAAATGACGACGGAATGAATGCATACGGAATAGCGGCATTAGCGGGTAAACTCAGCAAAAATCACGAAGTTTACATAGTTGCCCCCGACAGAGAAAGAAGTGCGGCAGGACACTCACTTACATTACACACTCCTTTGCGTGTCGACGAAATTCAGCCTAAATACGGTGCAAAACGCTGCTGGACAACAAACGGCACCCCCGGTGACTGCGTAAAAATCGCAATTAACGCTATTTTGTCAAAAGAAGAAATGCCCGATATCATTATTACGGGTATAAACCACGGCCCTAATCTCGGCTCGGATATTTTGTATTCCGGAACCGTAAGTTGTGCTATGGAAGGTGCAGTAATGGGATTTCCTAGCATTGCCATTTCAACCTGCGGTCTTTCGTTCCAGGAAGATTCTTTTGAATACACCGCAGAATTTGTTTCAAAATTTCTTCCGAAAGTTAAAGAAATAGAATTTCCGAAAAAGACTATTTTGAATATCAATGTTCCCGGAATTCCAGCAAAAGACATAACGGGAATTGCAATCACAACTCTAGGAACTCAAATGTTTACAAATGAATATGAAAAAAGACTTGACCCAAGAGGAAAAGCATACTACTGGATGGCTGGTGAACTCATAACAGAAGCAAAAAATGACAAAACCGATATCAATGCCGTTCGCTGGAACAAAATTTCAATAACCCCGATTACTTTTGAAATGACGAACAGAAGCATTATTCCTTCTTTAGAAGAACACTTCTGCCACGACGGTAAAAGCGATTGGCTGTTTGTATAATAATAAAAAATTATCAAATAAAAAGCCCTCAAAAAAGAGGGCTTTTTATTTGGTGTATAAAGACATTATACATACAAATGAATGTATTTAGCGTTTGAAACACCGTCTATTTGAGAAATAGATTTCAATGTGTCTGATGAAACAGGACTGTCAATGTTTATAAGCATTATTGACAAATTACCGTCGCCTGTATTGTCTGCAACGTGCATTTTGCTAATGTTTACATTATCTTTACCGATAACTGTTGCAACTTGAGCAATCATACACGGTTTGTTTTCGTGAGGAACAATAAGTATGTGTTCATCAGGTTCAATGCTCATCTTATGTTCATTAATTTCAACTATTCTCGGCATATTTTCGGCAATTAAAGCACCTGTTACAGTTTGAGTTTCTTTATCCGTTTCAAGTCTTACCGTAATTGAACCGATGTACGAACAATCTTTTTGAGATTTTGAAGTAACTACGTTAATTCCTCTCTTTTTTGCAATGACAGGAGCATTTACATAGTTAACACCTTCATCAACTGATTCAAAAATACCCTTCAAAACTGCAATTTCAAGAGGAGAAACATCAAGTTCGGAAAGGTTTCCGCTTACCGTAATGTTTATTGACTTTAAGTTACCCGAAGAAAGTTGGAAAGCAAGACAGCCTAAATCTTCCGCAAGAGGCATATAGTCTTTTACAGGTTCTAGAACGGAAGGTTTAAGAGCGGGTATATTTACCGCAGCCTTTGCACTTCCGCCTGATAAAACATCTCTTATTTGTTCGGCAACATCAATTGCAACATTTAATTGAGCCTCAGTTGTACTTGCACCTAAATGGGGGGTTAGAACAACATTTGAACCGCATTCTGTCAAAGGACATTTTGTCATATCGGGTTCGTTTTCATAAACGTCAATTGCAGCCCCTGCAACCTGACCGGAGGCAAGTGCTTCTTTAAGGTCGTTTTCGTCAATAATTCCGCCTCTTGCACAGTTAATAAGTCTTACACCTTTTTTCATTTTAGAAATTGTGTCTTTGTTAATCATGTGAAGAGTTTCTTTTGTTTTCGGAACGTGAACTGTAATAAAATCGCATTGTCCCCAAAGTTCGTCAAGTGAATGAACATATTTTGCACCTGCTTTTTCAACGATTTGTTCCGTTGTGTAAGGATCTGAAACAAGCACGTTCATACCGAGAGCCAATGCAACTTTTGCAACGTGTGAGCCGATTTTTCCAAAGCCTATGATACCGAGTGTTTTTCCGTAAACTTCAACACCAGTAAATTTTGAGCGTTCCCATTTTTGTTCTTTTGTTGATTCTGCCGCAACAGGAATATTTCTGACCATTGATAACATCAAAGCGATTGTATGTTCCGCTGCCGCATTTGTATTTCCGTCGGGAGAATTTACAACTATTATTCCGTTTTGCGTAGCGGCTTCTATGTCAATATTATCAACACCGACACCTGCTCTGCCGACGATTTTAAGATTTTTTGCCGCATCTAAAATCTTTTTTGTGACCTTTGTTTGACTTCTTACCATCAAAGCATCAAAATCGACGATTTTTTCGGCAAGTTCGTCTTCGCTCATTGTCGGAAGAAAAACTGCCTCTGCAACACCGTCGAGTATTTTTCCCGCACTTTCGTTTATTTTATCCGTAATTAAAACCTTCATAATTTCTCCTGACTATTCCGCTAATGACTTTATAACAGCAGCAACTCCGGAACCTATTTCAAATTTATATCCCAATTTATGTAAAGTTGCTTCTAATGCACCGATAGCGGTAATTGTATCTCTTTCGGAAACAAAGCCTAATGTTCCCATTCTAAAAATTTTATCCTTTAATTTGTTTTGTCCGTTTGCAACAACGATATCGTAATCGTTTTTCATAATTTTTCTGATATCGGGAACTGAAATTCCTTCGGGCGGCAAAATTGCAGTAATTGAATTACTTGCGGTTTTTTCATCTTTTGCAAGAAGTTTTAACCCGATTGCTTTTACCCCTTCTCTTAGGGCAGTACCGATTTTTCTGTGTCTTTCCCAAATATTTTCAAGTCCTTCTTCCTTCATCATTTGAAGTGCGGTATTTAAACCGACAAATAAGTTAACAGCAGGAGTCCATGCTGTAGATGCATCAAGGACTGATTTTCGATTTTGCTTCCAATTAAAATAGAAACTGGGGTTTACACATTGTTCGTGAAGTTTCCATGCCTTTTCATTTGCCGCGAGGAAAGAAAGTCCCGGGGGTATCATAAAGCCTTTTTGAGAGCCGGAAACCAAAACATCTATACCCCATTCGTCCATTTTACAAGGAAGTGCGCCAATACTTGTCACTCCGTCAACGACAGAAACCGCACCGTGTTCTTTTATGATAGAAACTATTGATTTAATGTCGTTTGTAACACCTGTTGAGGTTTCATTGTGAGTCAAAGTAACGATTTTATACTCTTTATTAACATCTGCATCTAATATTTTTTTGACTTCTGCAGGGTCAATTGCTCCGCCTGCCTCAACTTCAACTCTGGTAACTATAGCACCTTTCATTTCGGATATTTTAGCCCATCTTTCGCCAAAATTACCTATAACGAGAGAAAGAACCTTATCTCCCGGATTAACAAGGTTGAAAATTGCCGCTTCCATAGCACCCGTACCGCTTGCGGTAAATACAAGAACTTCGTTTTCCGTTCCGAAAACTGTCTTCAAATCTGCATATACATCTTTTAATAGTGCTGAAAACTCACTGCTTCTGTGACCTATCGGGTGTTTTGCCATACTGAGCAATACACTTTCGGGAACAGGAGTCGGTCCCGGTATCATTAAAAATGTTTTATCTTTCATTTTTCATTCTCCCATTTGAACTGTAACTATACTTTCATTGTCACATAAACAAAGAGAAAATGAGTAAAGAAATAAATATATGTTAATTGTATTTACAAAATCATTGCCAAAATCATCAGAATTATGCTCCCCACCTGAACTCCCGTTGAAAGATATTTCGCCCATTTGTTCTCGCTATATTGACCTGACGAACCTTTTGCACTTGCAACAGTTGCAATTCTTTCCATTCTTGAATTTATGTCATCGTTATCGAATGTCTTTTTAAGAAGTTTTCTTTCCAATTTTGACAATCTGTCATTTGAAGACAAATGGGCATAAGTATCACCGAAAACAAAATTTTCTAAAGCGGAAAGACCGTAATTAACCTCTGAACTTGCCGCACCTCCTGTCGGATATCCCGTATCTTCGGAATAATAATATGATTGAGTTTCATAATTATTATTATTTTGCGGATAAAAATATTCTCTCTCAATCGTATTTGGTTTGTAATTATCGTCATAAGTAATTTTATCGGGTTTTATCGCCAATATAGAGGCTTTTAACTTATCCGTTCTTGAACTTAAATCTCCGTCGTTTATTTTGCCGAAGGCTTTTTGCTCCAGTCTTTCCAATCTTTTATAGACATTTTCTCCCTGAAAAATTTTATTAAAGGTTTGTTCTTCAAGCATGTCTATTACGGGGTATGTAACATTCTTATCTTCGGGCATAAAATCCGCCGCCGCTACCCTTTTTTGCTCGGCAGTTTGTTTTGGTTCAAAAGAAATTCCCGCACTGTCGGAAATTCTTTTTATTCTCTCTGAAGAAGTTCCCGTTTGAATATTCCCGTATAAATATTCTTCTATTCTGTCTAACCTTTTTGAAATTGTTTCATCTTTATATTCAACGTCAAAAAGTTGATTTTCAATAATCGAAACATCGCTCAATTCACTCGCAGAAGCACAGCAAATTAACATTGAGTACACACACAACAATACACAAATTTTCTTCATAAATTATTTCCGCTAAAATCTCTACACGTTATAAATATAACCGAGGTTAAAAACGGAACCAATTACCCAAATAAAAGCAAATCCCACCGCAGCTAACGGAAGAAAAATAAGAAAAATTGATGATGATTTTTTTAAATCGTAAGTCTTTCTAAGGGCTAACGAATACAGATATATTACCCAAAAGAACAATAAAACCTCAAGTTTTGTTCCCCAAAAATAGCCCGTTTGAGAAAACTTTTTCATTAATTCAAATGCAGGAAGAAAAATGTACGGCAAAAATGAGTATGCGGAAAGGGTTAATAAAGTTCTTATCTCACCCGATTTTCCGAAAGCCTTAGCTGTAAATTCAAAAAACATTGCGGCAAAAAACCAAAAAATTAAAACACAAATAAGTGTGAAAATAAGTTTTGAAAAATATATAATTCCTCCGCCTACACCTGTTCCCATTACATGTCTCGGAATAAAAGGAAAAACATTTGTCCATAAAATCGTAAATACGGCAATTAACATTGTTGTATCCTCTTTCAGGGTATCAAATGCTATATCAGGCTCAAAAAGAACTTTATATAAATTTTCAAAATACTTGTTCATTATTACTCCCACAAATAAAGCGGTTTTTTAGAATATTTCAGACTGTTAGGAACAATATCTTTTAATGAAGAGGTTGAAGAATTTTCAGAAATACCAAAAATTTCCATAAAATTGTAATTCTTTGAATAATTTACGAATTCAACGTCTTTTATTCCCTCATTTTTTTGCATAATCATTTGTTTTAGGGTATCCTCGGCAGTATAAATATCACCGTTCATATCAACGAAACCGAGTTTTAAAGCCTGCCTTCCCGTAAATACCCGACCGTCCGCATAATTATCCAATATTTGTTTGGTTAATGCAACTTTCGGAACGTTATAATTATCGTTTCTGTTAACTCTGCCGTTGATAATTGCTTCTTTGAACTGCAAATACGAATCATCAATGATATTTTGCAAAAGACTTCTTTCATCAGGAGTCATACTTCTTGTTGAAGAACCTATATCTTTATATTTTCCGCTTTTAATAACATTTTGAGATACCGCAAGTTTGTCCGATAACAACTTGTGAATATCCATTGAAGACATAATTACACCTATACTTCCCGTTAAAGTTCCGGGATGAGCAACTATTCTGTCAGAAGCACATGCAATATAATAACCGCCGCTTGCGGCAACGTCGTACATTAGAGTAATAACGGGTTTTTTCTCACGAATTCTCAATATTTCGTTGTATATAGCCTGTGACATAGCAACCGTTCCGCCGGGAGAATTTATTTTTATCAGAACACCCTTTACCGTATCGTCTTTTTCAATTTCCCTGAGCATTTTTAATGCGGAAGCCGAAGAATTTTCATCAGCAAAAACTCGGCCTTCTTTTTCTGATGAAATTACACCGTTTATTGAAACAACAGCAGCCTTGTTAAATTTTGCATTAAGCATTTTTGTAATATCGGTGTTTGAGGTCTTTTTTACGATTTGATTATCATTAGTGTATTTTTTCGGTGTTATTACACCAAGCACAACGGATAATAAACATAAAACCAATACAATTATAAAAAGTATATTTTTTTTCATATTAACCTTTCATTTCGGAACAGAGTTTTTCTAATTGATTTAAAAGAGCATCTCTGTATTTGTAACAAATTGCCTGTGTTTTCCCTTCAAATCTTAATGTAAAGACAGGCTCTGTATTGCTTTGTCTAATCATTGCAAAACCACCGTTAAAAACAATTCTCAATCCGTCTAATTTATTTATTTCTTTTATTGTATCGCTGAATAAATTCGGATTTGCGATAATCATTTTTTCCAATTTTTGCAAAATCGGTTGTTTTAACTCGTCTTTACAAGGAAATCTTATTTCGGGAGAAGTGAACACTCCGTTAAAAGGTTTCAAGACATCAGTAATTTTGAAATCAGGGTTTTGTTGTTTGTTTGTACTTATTATATAAGCAAGACGGGCAGCCGCAAAAACCGCATCATCAAATCCGTACCACCTGTCTGCAAAAAACATGTGTCCGCTCATTTCCCCTGCCGCAACTGCCTTTGTTTCAGCCATTTTTGCTTTTATATAACCATGACCTGTTTTGCACATAACTGCATTAATTCCGAGTTTTTCAAGCGAATCAAAAAGAACTTGAGAACATTTAACTTCCGAAACAACAACGGGTTTTTCGGAAGAACCCTTAAATAGCGGAGCAATATCCGTTGCCGCATAAAAATAAAGAAGTTTATCCCCCGTTAAATAATTTCCGTCAGAATCTATTACACCAATTCTGTCTGCATCACCGTCAAAAGCAACCCCGACGTCCGCACCTGTTGCAATAACAGTTTTCTTAAGTTCATCAAGCGTACTTTCCACACTCGGATTCGGGTGGTGATTCGGAAAAGTTCCGTCAGGTTCGGTAAATAATTCCACAACCTCATAGCCCAATTCTCTTAAAAGTTTTGGCGCAATTACACCTGCAGAGGCATTTGCACAATCGGTAACTATTTTAACGTTCTTTTTGTCATCTCCGTACATTCCGCAAAGAGTATTAATATAATCTTCTCTGATATCAACTTTTGTATATGTTCCTGTCGGAAGATTAAACTCAATTCTTCCTTCAATAACCATTTGAGTCAAAAGTTTCACTTCTTTTATTTGTGCTTCGTTGAGGGTTTTTTGCATACACGTCATCTTAAGTCCGTTATACTCCGGCGGATTGTGGCTTGCCGTAACAATTAAAGATGCGTCAATATTTTTATCGAGAGTTGCTTCGGAAAATTCGGAAAAATAAGCGAGAGGAGTCGGCCCCATTCCAAGATTGATTGCATTTCCTCCGCCATCAAGAACACCCTTCAGCAAACTTTTCATTAACGGAAGAGAACTCAATCTTGCATCTCTTATCATTGAAATTGTAACTTGCTCTTTTCCCGTTCTGTTTTGAACATATTTTACATACGCTTTTCCGACATAGTAAAATAACTTTTCCGTTACAGTATCTCCGTATATTCCTCTAATGTCATTTTTACCAAACGCATCAAGTTTAATCATTGTTAACTCCTTGTATAAATTCTCAATATAGAATTATAATTTATGATAACTTATAAAGGGAAATACCGCAAAATGTTAATCAACAATAACAAATCTTATAATAACGATACAAAAGCGGCTTTTTGGTTTTTGTTTCCCTGTCTTGCAGGGTGCGGTATTTTCATAATTATTCCCGTCTTTGCCTCTTTCGGGTTGAGTTTTTTTGATTGGAACCTTCTAAATACTCCTAAATTTGTCGGTTTAGAAAATTACAAATTTCTTTTGAGTGAACCGTCTTTTTATAAGGTTCTTTCAAATACTGTTATTTATGCAATATTTACAACGATATTTGCGGTTATTATTCCACTGTTTTTGGCAGACATTCTTAATAATAAATTTAAATTTTCAGATATGTTCAAAACAGCATATTTTATTCCGTTTATAACACCTATGCTTGTAATAGCACTCATTTGGGAATGGATTTTTGACCCCAATATAGGACTTATGAATTTTCTTCTGAAAACAAATATTCAATGGCTATATAACCAATCAACCGCAATGTTTGCGGTAATATTGGTTTCCGTCTGGAAATTAATCGGTTATAACACGGTAATGCTTATAGGCGGCTATGCCGGAATAAATTCGTCATTGTCAGAATCTGCCGAAATTGACGGAGCAAATAAATTACAAACTTTTTTCAAAATAACCTTGCCTCTTCTAAGTCCCGTAATCTTTTTCGTTGTAATAATAACAACAATTTCTTCTTTTCAGGTATTTGACCTGATTTATCTTATGACTCAAGGCGGCCCAGAAGGTGCAACGGACGTTCTTGTTTATTGGTTATACAAAAATGCCTTTGAATATTTTGAAATAGGAAGAGCCTCTGCCGCTGCATATGTTTTATTTATTGTAATCTTCGCCCTTTCAACTCTTCAATGGATAACAAGAAAAAAATGGGTTTACGGAGAATAAATTTCTAATTTATTTTTATACAATTTTTAATTGTACCGAAATATAGCCAATCGGGTAATTGTGAACTGAACTTTGTAAGGTTATATTTACAATATCTTTTTCATACTTCCAACTATTCTTAATTCCAGACAATGAGCGATGAAAATCGCTCTTTTTTTTAATTTTAGGTACCTAAATATATTAATAAATATTTGAATTTTTTGAAAAAAGTAAAAATTGGTATAATATGAAACTATGCCTCATTTTTTAATTGAAAAAGAAAATATAGAAAACAATTTTATAACAGTTTCGGAAAAAGAACTTTTAAACCATCTTGTAACCGTAAGAAGGGTTAAAAGCGGAGAAAACATTTTATTTTTTGATAAAGAGAAAAATGAATATTTATGCAAGATTAATACGGTTTCAAAAAAAGAATTGAAAGCCGAAATAATAAAATATTATAAATCCCAAAGAGAACTAAAATACAATATCAGCGTGGGAAAATGCGTTTTAAAATCAGATGCCGATTTTTCAGCCATTCAAAAAGCAACCGAACTCGGAGTAAAAAGGATAATACCTTTAATTTCCGATAATTGTGCCGTAAATCCGAAAATTGTTTGTTCAAAAGCGGAAAAATTTCAAAAAATTGCCGATGAATCCGTAAAACAATGTGAAAGAATTGATTTTCCGATTGTTGAAAACCCGATAAAACTTGACGAAGTCATAAAAAGAAAAGATTTTGATTTAATTATAGTTTTTTCGGAAAAAGAAGAAAATTTAACAATAAAAAAATTTTTCTCAAAAAATTCATACAAAGAGCGGACAATTCTCATAATCACAGGCCCTGAGGGCGGTTTTTCTGAAAGAGAATTTAAACTTTTTGAAGAAAATAAAATTCCGCAACTAACTTTAGGAAAACTCATTATGAGAGCCGATACCGCACTTACTGCTGCCATTTTTGGTGTAATTCAGGAGATTTCCGATGAATAATATAAAAGACAAAATTTTACAAGATAATTCCATAAAAATTCTGCGTGAGATAAAAAATTTGCCTGAATTTTACCTCGTAGGAGGCTGTATCAGAGATTATTTGAACGGTGAAAACTCTTGTGACAAAGATATTATTGTAAAATCCGCAGAGGCGGAAAATTTTGCAAAAAAACTTGCAAACGATACTAAGGGATACTTTATAGTTCTTGATGAAGAAAATAAAATTTATCGTGTTGTAATGCCAGATAAAATCAATTACTTTGACATTTCGGCTATGCTTAACGATAACTTCGAAGACGATATTCAAAGACGGGATTTAACAATAAATTCGATTGTTTATGATTTTCAAAATGACGAAATTATTGATATAACAGGCGGAATTGATGATTTTAAAAAAGGTATTTTGAGAACGCACACCCTTAAAAATTTTGAAGACGATTACCTCAGAATGCTAAGAGTTTTCAGATTTTGTGCAAAATATAATTTTAAAATTGACGAAAAAATTAAGGAATTTGTTTCCAAAAATTCAGAATTCATAAATAATTGTGCAAAAGAACGTATAAACCAAGAGATTATGAAACTTTTCGAGGGAAAATATTCTGATATTGCGATAAAAGAAGCAGACAAATGTAATCTTTTGAATAAAATTTTTCCTGTTGTTGAAGAATTGAAGAAAATTCCCCCAAATACCCATCATCATTTAAATTTGTTTGAACATGTAACTGAAACCGTAAGACAGGTTGAAATAAATATAAAAAAATTCCCCGAAAAGGTACAAAAAGATTTGGAAAATACTGATTTAGGTCAATATTCAAGAAAAAGTTTTTTAAAACTAGGTGCCTTTTTGCACGATATCGGAAAGCCCGATACTTGGACAATAGAAGAGGATACGGGACGACACAGATTTATAATGCACGATGAAGTCGGCTCGGTAAAAGTTGTTCCTATCCTAAAAGATTTAAAATTTTCCAAAAAGCAAATTGAATATATTAAAAATCTGATAAAATTTCATATCTACCCCTCTGCTCTTGTAAGCCAAGAGGGTGTAACAGAAAAGGCGAAATTAAAATTTTGCAGAAAAGTTCATCCTTACGCATTTGACCTTATAATTCTTGCCATGTCAGACAGATATTCGGCAAGAGGCCCTGCCGTAACTCAAGAAATGGTTGATAACAACATAAATAACCTTAAACTGCTTGCTGAAAAATGTATGGAATACGCAGAAGAAGATATTGCCCCGACACCGTTTTTAAACGGAAAAGAGGTAATGGAAATAACAGGATTAAAGCAATCAAAAGAACTCGGTGAAATAATTAAAAAAATTTATAACGAACAATTGGAAGGAAAAATTACCGATAAAAAAAGTGCAATTGATTTTTGTAAAAAGTATTTTGAAAGTATAAAATAAAAAATATAAGTACACAAACTTAATACAAAAACCGTCAAAATTTGCAAAACTGTTTTTTTACAGGATAATAAAAATAACAAAAAGGAAATAATATGAATTCAGTAATAGCAGTAGGACGAGCAGGCAAAGATGCGGAAATAAAATATTTTGAAACAGGAAAATGCAAAGCATCATTTTCTCTTGCTGTTTCAAGATGGGATTCCAAAACAAAAGCGGAAGTTACCGATTGGTTCAATATTGAAACTTGGGATAAAACTGCTGAATTTGCTTGCGAATATATCAAAAAAGGTTCTCTTATGTGGCTTGAAGGACGCCTTGCGGTAAACAAATACACCGGAAAAGACGGTCAAGAAAAAGATTATTATTTGATTAACGCAACTCAAATAAGATTATTAGGAAAGAAATCGGAGAACTAAAACATGTTTATTGCCGAATCTGTTGGTATCATTGCTGATGATTTAACAGGAGCAAATGATACATCTTTACAATTTTTTCTAAAAGGTTGCAATACAAAAATTTTAACGACTGAAACAGAAATTCCCGAGAATATAAAAGGAACAAACGTTTGGGCAATTCAAACAGAAAGTAAAAATGCTGCTCCGGAAGAAGCATACAGAAAAGTTTACAGAGCAACTAAATTTCTTACGGAAACCTTAAAAGTAGAGCATTTATACAAAAAAATAGACTCAACTTTAAGAGGAAACATTGCAGCAGAAATAACTGCAGTTTTAGATGCAAGTGACTATGAAGCGGCAATTGTAATTCCTGCATTTCCTAACGAAGGAAGAATAACTGTCGGCGGATACCATCTTGTAAAAGGTGTTCCGATTGAAAGAACCGAATTTGCAAGAGATCCTAAATACCCTATTTACGAATCGCATATTCCCACAAGTTTAAAATTCGGGCTTCCCGAAAAAGACAAAAATCTTGTTGATTTGATAGATTTCAGCACCGTAAAACAAGGTGCAGGTCCTATATTAGCCCGTCTTAACGAACTTATTTCAAAAGGGAAAAAAATCATTGTAGTAGATTCTGTTTCAACGGTAGATATAGAACAAGTCTTACTTGCAGTAAAAAAATGTCCCAAAAGGATATTAACATGCGGTTCTGCTGGAGCAACAAACGGAATTTGCTCAATATTATTTCCTTCTTTGGCATTTGAAAAGCCTCAACTTGATATTCCCGAATTACCTAAACTAGTAATTTCAGGCTCCGCATCTCAACTTGCAGCTACTCAAATAAAACGATTGGAATCAGATGAAGATATCGAAAATATTTACTTCATTGAGGTTACTCCCGAACAAATTTTAAATTCCGATAAAGAAGAAATCATTGAAAAAGCAGTAAAAAACCTTGTTAAACAAAATACCGTCGTAATTCACACCTCGGAATTGTTTAAAGACCCCGACGCAATAACTGTTATGCTTTTTGATAAAGAACTTTCAAGAGATGCTTTTATTTCAAAAATTTGTGACTTTTTGGCAGATGTTACAAAGGCAATTAAAGAACAAAGAGAATTCATTTTGATAACCGTAGGCGGTGAAACTTCTTACAAATGTATGAAAATGCTAGACATAAATTGCCTTAATATTGTTGATGCAATTGCTCCCGCAATTCCTCTGTGTGATAACGAAAAACATCAATACATCGTTACTAAATCAGGAATTTTGGGAATAGTATCTACTCTCGTAGAAGTTTTAAAATATTTTGATAAATAACAAAAATTATTGATTTATGCTGATAAATTCCGAAACAATTAAAGATACCGTATATAATTTGTGTCTTATGGCGGCACAAAATCTTTCTTTTCAAGCCTATGAAATCTTAAGAGAAGAATATAAAAAAAATCCGTCTCAAAAACTTTCAAACATTCTTGAAAACGCAAAAACCGCAGCAGAAAAAAACAAACCTCTTTGCCAAGATACAGGAACGGTACATGTTTTTCTTGATATAGGAAACGATGTGTATTTTGACAAAAACCTTTATAAAGCAATTAATGAAGGTGTTTCAAAATGTTATAAGGAAAACTTTTTCAGAAAATCAATAACCGAAAATTTGCTTATTTCAGCAAAAAACACACGAGATAATACCCCTGCAATAATTGAAACCGAATATCACCAAGGAAATGATGTTGTTATAAGAATTTTACTCAAAGGTGCAGGCTGCGACAACGTTTCTTCATTAGAAATGATGCTTCCTAACACTACCAAAGAAGATTTAATTGATTTTGTAAGTCAAAAAGTTCTTAAAAAGGGAAAAAATGCATGCCCGCCCCTGTTCATAACCGTTGCATGCGGGGGTAGTGCATCAAATGTTCTTAAAAATGCCGAAAAAAATTATTTTTCCGATAAAAAAAATGAACTTGCAGAAAAAATTAAAAATAAAATAAACTCCTGCGCAGATAAAAAATATAATAATTTTTTCGCAGCCGATGTTAAATTAAGCCTGTATCCTCATCACATGGCAAGTTTTCCCGTCGGAATTTCAATTAACTGTCATTCTCTCAGAATAGCCCAAGCAAAAATAAATTCGGATAACTCCGTTATTTATTCAAAAACTGTTCAAAATTATGAAGAAGTACAAAAATCAATTGATAATAATATAAAAGAAGTTTTTACTTCTGACCTTGAAAGTATAAAAAATTTAAAAGAAGGCGAAAATATCCTTTTAACGGGAGAAATATTAATCGCCAGAGATGCCGCACACAGAAAAATGAAAGAAATTCTTGATAACGGCGGAAAATTACCCCTTGAAATAAAAGATAAAATAATATTTTACGCAGCACCATGCCCGCCAAAGTCCGATGAAATTACCGGTTCAATCGGACCTACAACTTCCTCAAGAATGGATAAATATATTTCGGAATTTCCACAGGTAGCAGGAACTATCGGCAAAGGGGTTCGTTCAAAAGCGGTTCAAGAATACATAAGAAAAAACAATAAGGTTTATTTTGAAGTCGAAGGCGGCATAGCAGCAACTCTTTCATCAAAATTCACAAGTTACAAAATAATTGCATTTGAAGAACTTTTATCCGAAGCAGTTGCAATAGCAACTGTAAAAGAACTTCCCGTAACAGTTTCCATCGCAAAAACTAATAAGAATATCTAAGCAGCTTGCTTCTGTTGTTTTGAATTAACATGAGCTTGGAGTGCGGAAACGATTTCACCGTCTAGTTTACCTTCCATTACGAAGGATTGCATAATTGCAAAAGCATCTTCGGGAGATAACGAAGCCTTATATGATCTTTTTTCCGTCAAAGCGGAATATACGTCTGCAACTGAAACTATTCTTGCTCTGAAATCATTTGTCATAGATGATGCTCTGTGGTGATTTCTTACCAAAGAAAGAATTCTTTCATCCATACCCGTAGTCTTGAGCATTTCATAACCTATACGGCTGTGAGTATCAACTACACTTCTTTCTTCCGGAGTCAATCTGCCTTTTTTGTTAAGCATGTGCTGAGGCATCATTATTTTTCCAAAATCATGGAACAAAGCACCCATTGCAACTATGTGCTTATCTTCGGCACTTAAATTCATCTGTTCCGCAATACCCATAGCAGCCTCTACTGTCGTTTTAACATGGGTATTTTCGATATTTTTAAGGTTATCAACACAAGGAACTGCTTTTTCGCCTTTTGATTCAAGTATTTCAGCAACTACAGGTGCTTTTTCCAACATTTTATTTATGGAACTTTCAGACATATATCTGTCTAAAAGTGCATTTTGATTGTATTTTAATAAAAACTTTTCATAAAGAGATTCAATAGGATTTTTTGGTTTGAAAAATCCTGTTTCAAAGGAATCATTTGGCATAAATCTCTTATTGAGATATGATACCAAACCAACTCGTAACTTATCTACCTTTTTTAAAGGAGTTAACGAATTATTATTCAAATTTTGAACTTCTTGTACGTTCAATTTTTATTCCTTAATATCTCTTCTATCCCAAGAGAAAAATAAATATTTTTCTCTTATGTATATAATAAGTATTTTTGAAAGAAAATATTGCCCCGCATGGCTTTAAAAGGACAAATAATATTTACAAAAGTTTACAAATTGTTTTTGAATTAATATTTTATTTTAAAAAATATTTTTAAAAAATCTGATTCAACATCTGTTTTTATAAAAATCAGAACATTTTTATATTAATTTTTGTAAATATTTTTTAAAATATTACTGTCATGACGGCAAAAAATTCTCTTTAGAGTGCTTTAAGCACACGTGTGAATGAAAGGGAAATTTATGGAAATTAATGTATCCGGAGTTAGAAACCCGAATTTATTAAAAGCCGAAAACAAAGAAGCAGAACAAGTTCAGTCTAAAACAGAACAAGACAGACCAAACTACAATCAAGCTTCGTTGGACAAAATGGCAGCATTAAATCGTTCTATGGTTATGCAAAAACCCGTGTCTTTCAAAGGTTGGAAACCCGAGTCAGACAAGAATGCCGATATTATTAACAAAATGGTTGAGGTAATAAAATCTCCCGATATAAACAAAATTGCCGTTTCAGGGCACCAATCACCCGATGGTGACAGTATAGGTTCTTGTATTGCTTGTGCGACAATGCTCCATAAAGCAACAGGAAAAGATGTTGATTGTTTTATTTTCGGGCCATTACCGAAAAGATACGAATTTCTTAAAGAAGATATGGAAGGTGTTAATATTGTAGAAGTTCCGCGTAATAAAGAAACAACTTCCGACAGTTTAGCAAAGAAGCATGGTCAGTATGACTTGGCTGTTTCCGTAGATACTTCACAAACACACTTAATTGACCCTAATTATTATCACGGAATTTTCAAAAATGCGGAACATACATTAAAGATTGACCACCACCCTTATATTGAAGAAGAAAAAGACGGCAAAATCGTAAACAATGATTTTGCGGATATAAACTTAGTTGATACAAATTGCGGAGCAGCAACACAATTGTTAATGCAATTTGCAGAACCTTTGGGAATGGAACCGAAAGAACTTTCAAAAACCTTCAGTGAAGCAGTATATACAGGTCTTTTAACAGATACCGGCGGATTAAAATTCTCTCAAAATGTTCTTGCATTTACTGATGCGGCATTGTTAATTCAAAATGGTGTTAATAACAGAGAACTTCAAAATTATGCTTTAGGGAACACTCCCAAATGCGTTCTTAAGGTTACAAATCTTGCAAATCAAAAAACACAATTTACACCTGACGGAAAAATTGCTTATTTGATTGAAGATAAAGAACTTGCAGATGCTAAGAAAGCGGCAAAACAAGAAGGCTATTTCCAAGAAGCAAAAGACGCAATAAAAGGTGTTGCAGGAGCTATGCCTGAAATACAAGGTGTTGAAGTAGGTTTTAAAGTCAGCCCGTTTGGCGATAAGGCAAGTTTCAGCGTTAGAAGTTTACATGCCGACGTAAGTGAAATTGCAAGAAGTCATGGCGGCGGCGGACACAAAAACGCATGTGCATTCCAAGTTCCTCTTGACGGAAGAACTTTAGAAGAAACCGTTCAGGACGTTATTGCAGAATATCAACAAACAATTGCAGAACAAGGATATTAATATATAAATTATAATAATAAGAAAGATACAAATATTAAGTTTGTATCTTTTTTTTTGAAAAAATGAACTCTTATAAAAAATCATCGTTATATAAAACATATAAGGAGAATTTATTTATGAAAAAAAGTATTGTTTTATCTTTAATGATTTTGTTGTTAGGTGTCGGACATGCTGAGGCAAAAAATTACACCCTTGAAACAAATTTCGGAAACATGCCAAAACCTGTTCAAAATAGCAGTATCAACAGCAATAACGGAAAAGTTACCGATTTTTCAAGTGCTTTTTGTCAGGGATTTAACAGCGGTATTTTGGGAAATTCACAAAATTCATCTTCTTTATCGGGTTCAGGAATTCTTCTTGCGGGACGTGACCCTTATATGATTGAAATTAACGGAATAAAATACATGTTAATTAAAGATAATAATGACGGAATTTTTGATGAAAACGATGTTTTAGGAATAAACGATACTCAAAATAATATTTTTGCATCTTTAAAACCCCTTGATACAAACAGAGATTTAAGATTAACGGGAGAAGAATTAGATAAAGCAGGAATAAGACTAGTTAAAATAAACAAAAACGGAAAACTTGACTACTTAAATAAATCTAACGATTTTAAGAATTCGGATATTGAGTTTATATACCTTCAAGAACTGAGAAAAGCGTATAAAAATAACGGTTCAACAGGTCAATTCGGTCAATACGATGTCATAATCAAAAACGAAAAAGGTGAAAAAACACTTGTCACAGGATTAGTAACTTTTGAGACAAAAGAACAGGTTAAAAATTATTTTTAAATAAAATAAATCTTTTTATCGTATAATAAATTCTGTCAGATAATAAGGAAATCCAAAGATGGAAGTTTTAAGCGGTAAAGAGATAAGACAGGCATTTATAAATTTTTTCAAAGATAAGCACGAACATACGGTTGTTCCTAGTTCTTCTTTGATACCAAACAATCCTACAGTACTTTTAACAACAGCGGGAATGCTCCAATTCGTTCCTTATTATTTGGGATTGGAAAAACCACCCTTTAATCCGCCGAGAGCGACAAGTTGTCAAAAATGTGCAAGAGCGGGCGGAAAAGATTCCGATATCGAAAACGTCGGAAGAACTCCAAGACACCATACATTCTTTGAAATGTTAGGAAACTTTGCTTTCGGAGATTATTACAAAAAAGAAATTATCCCTTGGAGTTGGGATTTTGTGACAAATTATCTTCATTTAAGTCCCGAAAGACTTTGGGTAACTATTTTTGAAAATGACGATGAATCTTTTGATATTTGGACAAAAGATGTCGGAGTTCCACCGGAAAGAGTTATCAGGAAAGGTAAAAAAGATAACTTCTGGGGTCCCCCGGGAGCAGCAGGTTCTTGCGGCCCTTGTTCCGAAATTCACTATGATTTGGGCGAAGATTTAAAATGCTCCGATAATTGCGGAATTGACACCTGCGAATGCGACAGATGGGTTGAAATATGGAATTTGGTATTTACCGAACTTTTCCAAGACGAAGAAGGAAACCAATCTCCTCTTGAAAAGAAAAATGTAGATACAGGTATGGGACTTGAAAGAATAACAATGGTTGTTCAAAACAAGCGTTCAACTTTTGATACTGATTTACTTTTACCGATTGTTGAAAAAGTTTGTGAAGTTACGGGCGCAAAATACAAAGACAACGAAAAAACTGATGTTTCAATCAGAATAATAACAGACCACGCAAGATGCGTTACTTTCATGATTAATGACGGTGTAATTCCCGGGAATGAAGGCAGAAGTTACGTTCTCAGAATGATTATGAGACGTGCCTTAAGACACGGAAAAATCCTCGGAACAGAACTTCCGTTCCTATATAAAATCACAGATGCTGTTATTGAAAACTACAAAGATGTTTACCCCGATTTGGAAAAGAATGCCGAAAAAATCAAGCAGACAATAAAAAGAGAAGAAGAAAGATTTAAAGTTACTCTTGACAGAGGGTACAAACTTCTTGATGAATTGCTTGAAAAAGGAAATGAAATTTCTGGCGAAGATGCTTTTAAACTTTATGATACTTTCGGTTTTCCTCTTGAACTGACAATGGAAATTGCCGCAGAAAATAATATAAAAGTTGATGTTGACGGCTTTAACAAGTCTATGGAAGAGCAAAAGCAAAGAGCAAAAGCAGCAACTCAAAAGATTAATCTAACAGATGACCTTGTTTACGTTGACATTGAAAACAAATTCGGAAGCACAAATTTTGTCGGATATACGGATTATACGGCAGAAGGAAAAGTCGTTGCGACGGTAGAAGCAGGCGAATTCACAGATATAATTCTTGATACAACACCGTTTTATGCGGAATGCGGCGGTCAGGTCGGTGATACAGGTATAATTGAGAATGAAAACTTTAAAGCAGTTGTTTTAAATACTTTTAAAGTCAATCACCTTTCCGTTCACAGAACAAAAGTCGTCAATGGAGAAGTAACGGTTGGAGAAAGTGCAACAGCAAAGATTGACGAAGAAAGAAGAAAAAATATAACTATCCACCACTCAAATGCCCACCTTCTTCAAGCCGCACTTGTAAAAGTTCTCGGGAACGAAGTAAAACAAGCAGGTTCACAGGTGGAAGAAAGCAGAACCCGTTTCGACTTTTCTTTTTCAAGAGCGATGACGGAAGAAGAAATTCAAAAAACTGAAAATATAATCAACGAATGGATTTCTAAGGATTACCAACAAAAAACTACCGTTATGGACTTAGACGACGCAATTAATTCAGGTGCAACGGCACTTTTTGGCGAAAAATACGAAGATAAAGTCAGAATGGTTGCAATAGGAGATGTTTCAAAAGAACTTTGCGGAGGTACACATGTTTGTCATACGGGCGAAATAAGATTGACAAAAATCGTATCGGAATCCGCTATTGCTGCAGGAACCAGAAGAATAGAAGCGGTTTGCGGAAAAACGGCTCTCAAATATCTTTCGGAAAAAGCGGCAGATTTAGATAAAATTGCTCATAAATTTAAAGTTCCGTTCTCGGAAGTTATCGAAAAAGTTGACAAATTGGCAGAAGATAACAAAATTCTTCAAAATGAAATTTCAAAATTAAAAGAAGATAACGCAAAACAACAGATACAGTCATTTATAAGCAAGGCGGAAGATGTTAACGGCGGAAAACTATTCGTAAGTAAAATTGATAGATTTGAACCTGCAATGGTAAAAACGTTTCTTGATTTGATTTCATCGAAACTTGGAGACTCTGTTGTTGTATTGGTTTCTGTAATTAATGAAAATCAACTTTCAATCGGTGCAAAGATTTCGGATAATTTCACGGCAAAAGGCGTTAATGCAGGAAAAATCGTTCAGAAAATCGCATCTTTAACTGGCGGTAAAGGTGGCGGACGACCGAACTTCGCTCAAGGCGGCGGAAAAGATACGTCAAATATTGATAATATACTTCTTGAAATGAAATATGAAATAAAAAATATTCTTCAATAAAGTTAATAGTTATTTTCAAAAGACAATATAAAACACGGAGTTTTTTCTAATTAATCCGTGTTTTATATTTAATAAAATTTTTAAAATTTTATAAGACCAATTATCTTACGCCACCACCATTTTTAAATTTGTGTTGATTTTCAGTAGTTCCACCATATGCAGGTGTAGAATGAAATAACATTCCTACCAAACCGGTTGCACGACCGCCAACAAATTCAGCCATAAATCTCAATGCCTGCCACGCAGGATTCGGATTATACGGAGCATAACAGATATTTTCACTTTCATCTAAAATTACTGGTTCATCCAGTTCATCACCCATGAAACTAAGTTTAGTTTCTTTGTCATTATCCAAATTCACCGATTTAGAATTAGTTTTAGCAGAAACACCACTAACTTGGTTTATACTACAATTCAAAGATGTATTAATATTTGTCATTTAAATTTTTCTCCTATTTTTATTATTTTAACAAATATACATGTACTATATCTTTGTATATCGACATAAAATTTTAAAACTTTAATCAAATCCATTTTTATTAAAATTTATTTACAAAACATAAAATATATTTGAACGAACTCTTTGTGTATGTAATCATAAGTCAATTATGATTAACAGTTTTTTAAAGGGACACCCGAAAGGTTTATTTTTACTTTTTTCCGTTGAAATGTGGGAAAGATTTTCATATTACGGAATGAGAGCATTGCTAGTTTTGTATCTTATTCAGTACCTTTTTCAGGGAATGGACGATAAACTTGCAACGCAATATGCGGGGCATATATACGGTTGGTACACAGGATTGGTCTATTTAACACCTCTTGTGGGCGGTTATCTTGCGGATAAATTTTTAGGTCAAAGGAAATGTATTTCAATCGGTGCAATTTTAATGGCTGTTGGTCTTTTTACTCTTGCCGCAAGCGGTTTTGAATGTTTTAAAAGCGTTGCGATAATTTTATTCACGCTCGCACTTTTAATGATGATTATTGCAAACGGATTTTTCAAATCCAATATAAGCACAATCGTCGGAATGCTTTACGGCGACGATAAACAAAAGCGTGACGCAGGATTTACCATTTTCTATATGGGAATAAACCTCGGTGCTTTCTTTTCACCGTTAGTTTGCGGTACATTGGCTCACTATTTCGGGTTCAGATACGGATTTATGGCGGCAGGTTTAGGAATTATCTTCGGATATCTTACTTATAAACTCGGCGAAAACAAACTGCTCGGAGAATACGGCTTAAAACCTTATGCAAACAACTGCGATAACGAAACAGAAAAAAATGTTAAAAAGAAACTTACTCTTCACGAAAAGAGAAGAATCTGGTCATTGTTTATTTTAATGATATTCAGTATATTTTTCTGGATTTGTTTTGAGCAGGCAGGTTGCTCATTTACCTTATTTGCGGAAACTTCAACTCAAAGACAAATAGGTAATTTCACAATCCCGACAGGCTGGTTTCAATCTTTAAATCCTCTGTTTATAATCACCATTGCACCTTTGATGTCTGTTTTTTGGGGATACCTCGCAGAAAAGGGAAAAGAGCCTACCTCTGTCGTTAAATTTTGTATAGCCCTCTGCTTAATTGCAAGTTCGGCATTTATTATGGCAGTAGCGGCACATTTTTCAAACGGAAATCTTGTATCACCTCTGTGGCTCGTATTTACTTACCTTACTGCGACCTTGGCAGAATTATGTTTGTCACCGATAGGTCTTTCTCTTGTTACAAAACTTGCTCCCGCTCAATTTGCATCAATGCTTATGGGAACTTGGTTCTTGTCGAGTTTCTTCGGAAATTTGGCGGCAGGAGTTTTTGCAGGATATTACGACCATATTTCGCATTCCTTATTTTTCTTTATTATTGGTGCGGCGGCGTTTGTAATTGCATTAATATTGACCGCTTTAATTCCTGTTTTGAAACTCTGGATGGGCAAAAATTAACCCTTAGGTAACAAATTATAACAACATTTTTCATTCTTCAAAATAAGGCTATAATATTGATATAGTTAAATTTTGAAAGGTTATATCATGGCTGTAAAAGAAAAAGAAAAACAAGAAGTTGTTGATGCAAACGAACAAAAAGCCAAAGCATTAACAATGGCTATTGAAAAAATAGAAAAGGACTTTGGAAAAGGTTCTATTATGAAACTCGGAGACAGACCTTCGGTTGCAACGGACAGTATTCCGACAGGTGCTTTATCACTTGATGTTGCACTAGGTGTCGGCGGAATTCCGAGAGGTCGTGTAATTGAAATTTACGGACCTGAAAGCAGCGGTAAAACTACACTTGCTCAGCACGTTGTCGCAGAATGTCAAAAAAGAGGTGGTATTGCAGCATTTATAGATGCGGAACACGCTCTTGACCCCGAATATGCAAGAAATCTCGGTGTTAATATTGATGAACTGTTGATTTCTCAACCCGACACAGGTGAACAGGCTCTTGAAATAACCGAAGAACTCGTTCGCTCTGCTGCAGTTGATATTGTTGTCGTTGACTCCGTTGCGGCACTTGTTCCGAAAGAAGAAATTGAGGGTGCTATGGAAGACAAACAAATGGGACTTCAAGCACGCTTGATGTCAAAAGCACTTAGAAAATTAACAAGCATTGTCGCAAAAACAAATACAACAGTTATTTTTATTAACCAACTTCGTCAAAAAATCGGTGTTTTCTACGGCAGTCCCGAAACAACAACAGGCGGTACGGCTCTTAAATATTATTCAAGCGTAAGACTCGATATAAGAAAAATTGAAACTTTGAAAAAAGATGATAAAGAAGTCGGAAACAGAGTAAGAGTTAAAGTTGTTAAAAACAAAGTTGCTCCCCCATTTAGAACCGCAGAATTTGATATCGTATTTGGAAAGGGAATCTCTAAAATCGGTTGTATTCTTGATATGGCAGTAAATTTTGATATTGTTAAAAAAGCAGGCGCATGGTTCAGTTATAACGAAGAAAAAATCGGTCAGGGTCGTGACAAAGCAAGAGAATATCTTGAATCTCACGAAGATATTTTGAAAGAAGTTGAAGAAAAAGTAAGACAAAAACTTCTCGAAAGATAAATTCAAAAATAATATTTAAAAACGGGGATAAACCCCGTTTTTGTTTTAATTAATATGTAACAAGATATTGCTAATTTGAAAATAACTAACAAAAAATATTACTTTTTAACTTAAAATAAATGTAAAAAATAAAAGGAAGAAGAAAAATGGATATTAAAAAAGTCAATATAGCGGAAGTAAAACCTGTTAAAGTTACAGAACAAAAACAAAATTACGCATATATTTGGAAAGAAGATCAAGATATTATTGACGAAAATATAAAATATGCTTTAGAACAAAATCAAAAATTACATAATGAAGAAGTTAAAAAATTTCAAACACAATTACAAGATGCAAAAGAACCTGTTGATATATTTCAAAAATTGGGTATAGAAACCTCTCAAGATGAAGACGGTAAATTGACGATTTCTCACTACAATCAACCCAGTCAAAGAGTAACTTTTACAGATTTAGGTGTTGATGAAGAAAAATTAATGGAAAATGTAAAAGAAATAAAAGGTGATGCAAATTTTCAAAAAACTTCTTTGCAAAATATTGATAATGTTGAAAAAGTTGGAGGAACAGTTAATCTTACAGGTACAACCGTTAAATCTATGAAAAATCTGAAAGAGATTGGCGGTGTTGCGCAATTGAATGATTCTTTAATAGAAGATTTATCAAGTTTAAAATCGGTAGGAGCAATGGCAAACTTATCAAGAACAAAAATTGTAGAATTACCTGCATTGGAAGAAGTTAGAGGTAATTTAGATATGCAGGATTCACCAATTACAAGTATTCCACAATTAAAAACAGTAAAAGGTGATGTAAATATTATTAATACAAATATGAAAAAAGAAGATATCAACGCAGAAGTAGGCGGTAAAATTAAAGATAAAAAAGAACCCGCTATTCCATTAACAGGTAATTATGATTATTTATGGGATAATACCGACAGAGTTGAACATAATAAAACAAAATAAATAATAAAACCAAATTAAGTATTTGCAGGGTGCAAACAGAAAAGTTTGCACCTTTTATTGCATCTTATCATTTTTATCTCATACGCTATAACTAAACAAAATATAAAAGTAGCCGTTACTCACAAGGACACAAACACCATAGAGACAATGCTTATGCATGGATTTTTACTTGTCATCACATATCGTGTTTACAACGACTCAATATTAATTCAAATAAAATTTGTATTATATTTATAAGTAAAAGAACCAGTTATAAAACAGCCTGATTCTTACCTTTCAGATTCAGAAAGACAGACTATTATCTCTAATCGGGAAAAATCAATAAAATTACTGTTAAAGCAAGCGATTGTCTTGAATCTCACGAAGATATTTTGAAAGGAGTTGAAGAAAAGTAAGACAAAAACTTCTCGAAAGATAAATTCAAAAAATAATATTTAAAAGCGGGGTTTATCCCCGCTTTTGTTTTTAAAATTTTTACATTAATTTGCTTGGTTAGGGCTGATATTATAATCATTTAGTGCAAAATTTTACACCCTACCTGCTGATTTTATAAAAAGTATGAAATCTTTATTTTAGTCGTACTTTTCTTCTTCTTATTTTGTCACGGACATGGTATATCGGAATGCCGATAAGTGTTATTATCAATCCTGGAACGGTGTATAGAGGCTTATAAAAAGTCAAACCCGTTATAATGTAAATTGCAAAAATCAAAAATACGGCGATAACAACATTATTAACTCTAAATGCCACTCTCTTTTTTCTGTAAATGCGACGCATTTTGAAAATGCCCCAAATAGTAATTACATAGAAAATGAGAGAAGAATAAATAACATAATCGAGAAGTTGAGAATAAGAACCCCACAAAATTAAAATACAAATCCAAAAACATTGAAGCCACAAAGAGTTTTCAGGAACCTTTGTTTTTCTGTTGACTTGTGCAAGACTTCTAAAAAACAACCTGTCTTTTGCCATTTTGTAATAGACTCTTGAGCCTGTTAAAATCATTCCGTTCGCACAACCGAAGGCTGAAATTGCTATAATAATCGCAATTATAACCATTCCGCTTTTTCCGTAAATAGTATTTACAAGTTCTGCCGCAACGATATCTTCGTGAGCATTTTTAATGGTTTCAAGCGGCATAACGCCCGTATAAATCAAATTTATAAAGAAATACAAAGTTATAACGGCAAGCGTTCCGATGATTAATGCCATCGGGATATTTCTAACGGGCTTTTTAATTTCGGAAGCAATAAAAGTCACATTATTCCAAGTAATTGAAGCGAACATTGAACCTACAAGCGCAACCGAAATAACGGTAACTAAATCAAAACCTTTTGGAATTATATTATTTGAAAATGAAAAATTTGAAATCAAAGTATCTGTGTTAAAACCGACAAAAAGCCCTATACAGATAATTGCAACCATTGAGAATACTTTTGTTACGGTAAATAAATGTTGCGTAATAATTCCGTGTTTTACACCTCTTGAATTAATATATGTAAGCAAAAGCACAGTCAAAACCGCAAACAACCTCTGAAAAGAAAGGTGGTAACTCCCGATTGAAAGTATAACCGTATTTTCCGAAATTATCGGGAATATAAGTCCGATAAACTTTGCAAAAGCAATGTTTACCGCAGCAAGCGTACCTGTTTGAATTACTGCAAAAAGTGTCCAGCCATAGATAAAAGCGAGTTTCTCGCTGAATATTTTTTTCAAATAAATATATTGACCGCCCTCATCAGGAATTGTTGATGCAAGTTCTCCGTAGCATAATGCACCGCAAAGAGTTGTAATTCCTGCAATTATCCAGCAGAGCATAAGCAAAATCGAGGAATTTGTTTGTCTTGCAATGTCAGAAGAAACTATAAAAATTCCGCTTCCAATCATTGAACCCGCAACAATTGAAACCGCATCTTTCAAATTTAACGTACGCTTTAAATTATTTGACATAAAACAAGTTTAGCATAAACAAATAATGCTTTGATAAAACCCTCTTTTTTATAATTAATTCATTTACTTCGCAATCATTTAATTTTATTGTCTATTCGTCTTGTACAACTTGTCCTGCATAATTACAACTATTTTCGGTGCAAAAAATTGCACCCTACAAACTGCACCCTAAATGCTAATTATTATTTTTTTCAAAATTTGGATTTAATTTTATTCTCTTTAATATTTCAACGACTTCATCATCTTTATATTTTGAAATAAATTGATTAAAATCTTTATTTGACATAAATTTTAACATTTTCCATACTAATTTAAATGAATAAATATTCATTCTGTTTTTAGAAATTAAATTTCTAACATCTCGTAACCATTCAATATCAATTTCCGAATATAATCTTTTATTGTCTTTAGAACGACGTGAGGGACAAATAAGTTCTTGTTCGTCATAAGTCCGTAATCGGTCTGCACTGATTCCAAGAATTTCTGCAACCTGAATAACACTATAAAATGGTTTATTTTTATCTATTAACATAAATAATTCCTTTTATAAATACTAATAGATTTTTTAAATTTTATAAATTAGGTATTTTAATATTTTTTATTTACCTTATTGACAACACAAATAACATAGGTTAAAATTTACCTAACTTTTATTAAAAAGGAGAAAAACTTGAAAAATATAAATAAACTAACTTTAATTATGACAATAATTATATGTTTTGCTCAAAAGACTTTGGCAAATACTGGTTTAGATGAAACACTTGCAAAAAGTACATTTTATTATTACATAAATTGTATGAATAATGGTTCATGTTCACAGTATAAAGCATATAATAATAAAGCCTTAGCATATTATGGTTCTTTAAAAAATCAGAATCAAAGAGCGAAATCACTATATTGTCAGTTAAAATATATGCACTTAAATTACCAAGCAGAATATGGAGTTGGAGACCCAGTTGCTGGAATTTATCAATTTCAAAAAGAGTGTGATTAAAATACCAATAAAAATGAGTAGGTTAGTCCATAATCCGCAGGGTGCAACTTTTTGCACCAAAATTATTCGCAATCAAGGTCAGATTATGGCTGACTTTTTGTTAATAAAATAAAAACGGGGAGAACCCCCGCTTTTTATAGATTTTTTATTTACTTTTTACTTTTGTAAAAGCGAATGTCCTGTCATTTCCGACGGCTGTGAAACATTTAAAAGTTCCAGAACAGTGCAAAAAATTGCACCCTAGCTACTATATGTCAACTTTTTCAGGTTCTATTAATTCTGTGTCTTCAAAAAATTCCTGAGGAATTTGTTTTGTCGTATTTATTTTATATTCATCTTTCAAAACCTGCACCTGAGAGAAAATACTCGGAGTTTTCGGGGTATTTCTTTTAAATCTGTTAACAGTTGTTGTAAATAGTTTTGAAAGGTCATCAAATTTTTTCTGAACATCCTGCAAATTCTCGCAAAACGCAACGAAAGTTTCATACAGATTTGTACCTGCAATCGCGATTTTATTTGAGTTTTCATACTGACTTTGGATTGCCCATAGTTGATTTACAAGTCTTACGACTGTCAAAAGTGCCGCCGAACCAACAATTATAATATTAGAATTATATGCCATTTTTAAAACATCCTGAAAATCATTATCCTCATAAACCATTCCGGCACAATTTTCAATCGGCATATAAAGTAAAATGAAATTAGGCTGATTTAATCCCGAAGCTTCAATATAATTTTTATCCGCAAGTTCTTTAATTCTAGTCGATACGGCTTGTTTGAACTCTTTTTTCGTTTCAGAATTTTTATTTTCGATGTATGCAAGATAACTTGTCAGTGTAAGCTTTGAATCAATGACAAGATTTTTGTCGTTTGGCAGATTTATTACAAAATCAGGCTTTATATTGTGTAATTTTTCGTCTTTTAAATTAGGAGCCGTCGTGTAGAATTGTTTTGAATAGTGTACCCCTTCTTTTAAACCACCTGTTTGTAAGATAACATCAAGCAAATCTTCACCGTAAGAACCTTTAACATTTTGGCTCATAGTAAGGGCTTTGGTTAAATTTATTGCATCTTCGGACAACTTTTTGCTATTATTTCTTAAATTTTCAATCTCTTTTATAATCTCTGTTTTATTAATTTCACCCGATTTATGAAAATCTGTAACCTGTTTTTGAAATTCCTGCAGTTTGTCATTCAGCGGTTTTATCTTGTCATCGAGAATTTCACGGTTTTGCTTTCTTAAATCTTCTTGCTGTTCGTTAATTGTCTGAACGGCCAATTTTGAGAAATCTTCTTTTATAAGGTTTCTGAACTCATCCTGAGCCTTAATCTGTACCTGAAGTGTACTAAGTTTAGTATTGATGGAATTTAGTTCTTCAGATTTTTGATTAATCACTTTTTGAAATTGCTGCTTTGCTATAATAAATGTGATTAATGTTCCCAAAATTAATCCCAAAAGCAGTCCACCTGTTGCATTTAATATATAATAAATCATAGATTCCCCTTATATTAAAAATACAAGAATTATTATACCATGTGGTTTTAGTATAAAAGTTAATTTTGATAAAATTTAACAACAGCTCGTAGGGTGCAATTTTTTGCACCAAAATTATTCGCAATCAAGGTTAATGCTTGACTTTTTTGAGCAATAAAAAACGGGGAAAATCCCCGCTTTTTATACATTTATTATTTGTTTTTTATTTTTGTAAAAGCGAATGTCCTGTCATTTCCGACGGCTGTGAAACATTTAAAAGTTCCAGAACAGTCGGTGCAACATCGCAAAGTGCCGCATCTTTATCTTTTCTCAATTTATGAGTATCGTTGATAAGGAAAAACGGTACAACATTTGTTGTATGAGCCGTAAACGGTTTATGAGTTTCGGGATCCTCCATACATTCCGCATTGCCGTGGTCTGCTGTAAGAAGCATTTTTACTCCTTTTTCCTTTGCTTTTTCAACAATTTTACCGACACAGGTATCAACCGCTTCGCAAGCCTTAACCGCTGCTTCAAAAACACCTGTATGACCCACCATATCAGGGTTTGCAAAGTTTACAAGAATAAATTGATATTGTTCATCGTCCAAAGCGCCTAAAACCTTGTCGCATACTTCATAAGCACTCATTTCGGGCTGCAAGTCGTATGTTGCAACTTTCGGAGAGTTTACAAGAACTCTTGTTTCAAGTTTGTTTGGTTTTTCAACTCCGCCGTTAAAGAAGAACGTAACGTGAGCGTATTTTTCAGTTTCAGCGGTTCTAAATTGCTTGATATTGTTGTTATCCAAAACATCACCTAAGATATTTGTGAGTCTGTGAGGCGGGAATGCAACCGGCAAATCAAAAGTTTCATCATATTTTGTGTACATAACAAAACTTATATTTTTTCTTACCGCTTTTCTTTCAAAGCCGCTAAAATCAGCAAAATTTATTGCTCTTGTAATTTCTCTTGCTCTGTCAGGGCGGAAATTAAAGAAAATGACCGAGTCATTATCGTTAATTCTTGATGTTTTTTCACTATTTGTAACTGTCGGAAGAACAAATTCGTCAGTTACATCATTTGCATATGATTTATCTATTGCGGAAAGTGAATTTTCTGCGGTTTCACCTTCTCCCAATAACAAACAATCGTATGCTTTTTGAACTCTTTCCCAGCGATTATCTCTGTCCATTGCATAATATCTTCCGCTTACAGTTGCGATTTGCGGAAGATTATTTTCTTTGAGTTTATTTTCAATTCTTTCAAGGTAAGTTTTTGCACTTTTCGGAGGTGTATCTCTGCCGTCTAAAAATGCGTGAACATAAACCTTTTTCAAGCCTTCTCTTGACGCTAATTCGATTAACGCTTCAAGGTGTTCCATTGCACTATGAACACCGCCTGTTGAAACAAGTCCCATAAAATGGATTGAAGAATTGTTCTTTTTAGCGTTGTTAACGGCATTTAAAAGAACTTCATTCTTGAAGAAAGAACCGTCTTTAACTGCATTATTTATTCTTGAAAGTTCCTGATAAACAACTCTCCCTGCTCCGAGGTTGAGGTGTCCGACTTCGGAATTTCCCATTTGTCCGTCAGGAAGTCCTACGTATTCACCGCTTGCATTTATTTCCGTATATTCGGCAGTTTCTTTCAATTTGTCTAAATTCGGTGTTTTTGCCGTTTTTGTAGCATCTTTCGGAGAGTCGGTATTAATTCCGAACCCGTCCATTATACATAACAGAACTCTATCTGCCATAATTTCTCCTTTTTATTATTTGTTTTCACACCAAAATTTTAACATGTCAAAGATTTTTCTCAATCAGATTAGTTTTGAACTTTTTATTTGGAAAAATTTATTATAAAATTATTCTAAACAGAGGGTTGTATGAATCAAATTTGCTGCGATTATTTAAGCCACGGTATTTCGTTTGAATACGACAAGTTGCATGATTGTTGTATCGTTCATCATGGAACACTCGGAACACCATTGTTAATCGAAAATTATAACGGCGAAATTCCTGATTTTGAAAAAATTTTTGAACATAAACAAGAACTTATAAAAGAATTAAACGAAAATAAACCGACAAAATGTTCTGAATGTGTTATGCTCAGAGATTACACAGAAACCGATGATGAAAATTATTTTTCAATGATTGCAATCAATCAAATTAAACTTTGTAATGCAAAATGTATTTATTGCGAAGATGAATTCAGAAACAGAAAAAAATATTACGATGTTTTCCCTGTTTTAAAAGATATAATAGACAAAGGTTTGTTCAAAAATGACGGTCTTGTCATTTTTCAAGGGGGAGAACCTACGTTAATGAATGACTTCGATAAATTGATAGATTTATTCATCGAACAAAACGCAAATATCAAGGTCAATACTTCGGGCATAAAATTCAGCAAAAGTTTATATAATGCCCTTGAAAAAGGTAATGTTCAAGTGTGTGTCTCATTAGATTCGGGAAACAGAGAAACTTACGAAAAGATAAAATTTGTCGATAAATTTGACATTGTTTGTGAAAATATTGAAAAATATTCTAATGCGGCAGAAAAATC
>Ga0256407_10002433_pt1 | contig 35663 bp, 29 predicted proteins | sample RumenRJG_04DNA_FD_193489 | JGI IMG/M metagenome (GOLD analysis project Ga0256407, IMG submission 193489) | Bovine rumen microbial communities from Lethbridge, Alberta, Canada - RJG_04 | ecosystem: Host-associated > Mammals > Digestive system > Stomach > Rumen | place: Canada: Alberta...
GAATAATTATGAGCGTAATGAACGTTAAATTTGCAGGCCTCGGTGGCACAGGCGTTATCAAGGCTAGTGACGTGATGGCCGAACTTGTTTTCGAACAAGGTTACGACGTGAAGAAAGCCGAAGTCCATGGCATGAGCCAGCGCGGCGGTTCCATCGCTTCTGACGTGCGTTTTGCAAAAGATGAAGAAGTGCAGTCCCCGATGATTCCGTGCGGCGAAGCCGACTACCTCGTCGTCTTTGACGAAACGCAGGGTGTCGTGAACGAAGCCTACATGAAGCAGGGTGGCGTGCTCCTCACGCCGGCGGACATCGATGTTTCGAAGCTCGAAAACGTGAAGGCTTTGAACGTCGCCATGCTCGGCAAGCTCTCCAAGCATTTTGACTTCACCGTGGACCAGTGGCTCGTTGCTTTGAACAAGCTCTTTGCCGAAAAGTTCCACGAAGGCAACAAGAAAGCCTTCATGCTTGGCCGCGAAGGCTAATTGCTTACCGTCATCCCGCACTTGTTGCGGGATCGCCTTTACAATGTCACCCCGGATTTATTCCGGGGTCTCTTTTTTATTGCGTTAGTTTTTCATTTGTGTGTCGGATTGTACAACCCTTGCGCCCTTCTCCCCAAGAAATACGCCCAAATTCCCTCAAATTTCCGTGAAAACCTTAAATAACGTGCTTTTATATTTGTAATTTGTGTTTGTGGCACAATTTTTGCAGAACATTCAGAATACGCTTGCGCCGGCTTTTCGCTTGTGGAGCGTTTTCGCGTGTGCTATTCTAGCTGTGTTTTTGCTTGGCTGTGAAGAAATCGAGGAACCCAAGCCTTGGATTCGCGTCGAGCGCCCGCAGATGCTTTTTACCGATACGACGCTTCTCGACAGCTACGATAAGGGCGTGCTCAACTGGCGATTGAAAACCGCTTATCTCGAACGCTGGGCCGACAAGGAAATTGTAACGGTGCGTCCGGTGTTCGTGGATATTTACGATTCCATCGGCGAGCGTGTGGCGTTCTTGCGTGCGGACTCCGGCAGTCTCGACATGACGTTCACGTACGTTTACGCTTACGGTCACGTTTATGCGCTGACTCCCAAGGGCGCCTCGGTCCGAGCCGATTCGCTCCTTTGGAACAAGAAGGATAATTTGGTCAGAACCGCAAGCTATGTGCGCGTTGTCTCCGAAGACGGCGACGTGTTGCAGGGCGTTGGTTTTGAAAGTGATGCGCAGTTCGACAACTGGAAAATCCTTTCGAACGTGACGGGCATTTTCCAGGATGCGGCAAAGCGCATGAAGGATGAAGACAAACGACAGGCTGAGGCAGAACGTCTGAGCAATCCGCCGTCATCGTCATCGCAGGCGTCAAAGCCCGCATCGTCACCGTCTAGAAAGGCTCCGCCACGCGGTCTCCCGCCTAAGCCAAAGGCAGGGAAACCGTGATGAATTTCCGTGCATTCCTCTTCGTCGCCGCGACCTTCCTTGCCTCTACTCTCGCTTTTGCGCAGTCCTCGCCGCTCATCATGTACCACGCCGACAACCTCGATGTGTCGCGCAAGCGCGGAACTCTCCTCTTGACCGGCAACGTTCATTTTGTGCATGATAGCGTTGCCTTCAAGACGCAGCGCGCCTCCTGGAACCGCAACAGCGAAACGGTTGAATGTGGTGGCGGGTTCCTCTTCACGCACCCGTCAGGATTCGTGCGCGCAAGGAACGGTTCTTACCAAAGAAAGAGCGAAATTGCAATTGCCTCCGGCGAAGTGAGTGCAGGCGATTCTGCGGGCAATTACCTCATGACCGGTCAATACCTCAAGTACGACCGCAAAGAAGACATCGTGACAATTCCGATGTCGCCAAGACTTTATCAGTACGAAAAGCAGAAAAATGGTACGATTGATACCGTAACGATTTCTTCGCGCTCCCTCATTTTCGACAAGAAGAACAGCTTTGCGCAAGCCTTTCAAGATGTAAAGCTCACGCAGAAAGATCTCGTGGTCACTTGTGATACGGGTTACTTTAATCGCAAAGATAACTGGCTCAGCATGAAGGGCCATCCGACTTGTGATATGAAAAATTACCACCTCACGGGCGACTCCATTTTCCTCGTGCTCGATGAAACGGGCAAGATGCTCAAGTCTGCACTCGTGATCCGCAACGCACACGGTATCCAGAACGAAGCCCCGAAACGCGGCAATCCCGGCAATGTGACTGAAGCCTTTGGCGATACGCTCTACTGTGAATTCAAAAAGGGTAAAATTGAACGCCTTTACGTGAACGTGAACGCTAAGGGTTTTTTCTACGAAACGGATTTGAAGGAATACCGCAATTTGATGGATGGTGACCGCCTCGATTTGTATTTTAAAAAAGGTCGCATGGACCGCGCAGTTGTTTCGGGTAAAGCGCAGAGCACTTACTTCTATGTGAAAAAGGATAGGACGGTCTCTGGCAAGAACGAAGCAACGGGAGACACGATTCATATTTTGTTCGATGCTCAGAAGAACGCCGTGAAGTCGCTCAAGCTCTTGGGCCGCAAGACGAACGCCAGTGGGCGATTTATCGACTTGGAAAAGGCGAACCGCATCAAGGAAAACGCCAAGAAGGATTCGCTTGCAAGGCTTGATTCGCTTGCTGCAAAAGAAAAAAGTTCAAAGAAAAATTTGACAGAAAGCGATTCAACGACGATAAAGAAATCAGCGAATGATAAAAGGTTGAGAAGTCTTTTAAACCGTCGGAGAGAAAAAGGAAAGCCGACGGACGAATCTGCGAAAACGGAGGACGCACAGTGAAAAATTTGGTTAGCACGATACGCACCGACAAGCTGCGCAAGATTTATGGCCACCGTCAGGTGGTGAGCGATGTCTCCATTCAAGTTTCGCAGGGCGAAATCGTCGGGCTCCTCGGTCCGAATGGTGCCGGCAAGACGACCACGTTCTACATGATTGTGGGCATGGTCCGCCCGGATGCAGGCCACATCTTCTTGGACGATATTGAGATGACGGACAAGCCGATGTACAAGCGCGCCCGCCTCGGCGTGGGCTACCTCCCGCAAGAAGCGTCCATCTTCCGCAAGCTCTCTGTTGAAGACAACATCATGGCGATTCTCGAAACGCAAGACATGAAGCGTGCCGAGCGCAAAAAGAAGTTGGAACAGCTCCTCGAAGAATTCAAGATTACGCACATCCGTAAGACGAAATCCATGAGCTGCTCTGGTGGCGAACGCCGCCGCTTGGAAATTGCACGAGCACTTGCAAGCGACCCCTCGTTCCTCTTGCTCGACGAACCGTTTGCGGGCATTGACCCGATTGCCGTTGCCGATATCCAGTCCATCATTTCGGAACTCAAGGACCGCGGCATGGGCGTGCTCATCACGGACCACAACGTGCGCGAAACGCTTTCGATTACGGACCGCGCTTACATCATGTATAAGAGCCAGGTGCTCACGGAAGGTTCTTCGCAACACCTCGCTGAAGACCCGGAAGCACGTCGTATTTATCTCGGTGATTCTTTCCGTTTGGATTAGGAGTTATTATGAATCTTGGAATGCAGGCAAATATCGGACAGACGCAGGAACAGACTCTATCTCCAGCGCTTCTCCAGTCTGTGAAGATGCTTCAGAAAACTTCGCAGGAACTGGAAACCGCCATCAAGGAAGAAGTCGAAGTCAACCCGCTCTTGGAAGTGGACGATGGCGACTTTGACGATCAGGAAGTTCCCGTCGACAAGGACCCGGAAGAACTCGACCCGCGTGCAGATTCGGATGAAATCCCTGATGATATCGAGGACATGGCTCGCGGTTCCTTGGACGATACTGCCGATGTCGATAGCAGTTACCTCGACGGCGAATCTTCGGATGTGAACTGGGATAGCTATTTGGGCGATGGCACATCGTACGATGACGCTCCTTTTAACGATTTGAATTCAGGCGGGAAGGACCCGGACGAAGATTGGGATCGCCCTATTAAGGACGTGGGCAAGAGCTTGCAGGAACAGCTCGAAGACCAGCTCCGACTTTGGAACGGCACCCGTGAATTGCAGGAACAGTTGCAAGAAAACGGCGTGACCGAAGAACATTTCCGTAAGCTGGTCCAGTACCTCATCAACTCCATTAACGACGATGGATTCCTTTGCGATGCAAACCGCGACAATGAATCCGAAGCGATGGTTGTCCAGTCGGACGACAAGTACATTGACGAGATTGAACGCGTGCTCCGTGGGGAACTCAAGCTCGAAGACGCAAGCCTCCCGGTGCGCGAAGCGGTTCACGTTTTGCAGTCCTTCAAGCCGAGCGGCATTGGTGCCCGCGACCAGCGTGAATGCTTCTTGATCCAGGCATACGCAATTCCGAATTTCCCGAGCCTTGCTATCCGCATTCTCGAAGAAGAATACGAGAACCTCTTGCAGCTCCGCTATGCAAAAATTGCAAAGGCGTTGAACGTTTCCGCCGACGAAGTCAAGACGGCTGTCGCAAGCCTCTCGCGTTTGCGCCCGCACCCGGGCTTCCAGCTTTCGCATTCGTATTCGCACATTATCAATGCGGATTTGAAGGTTGTCGAAAAGAAGGGCAATTACGAAGTTGTCTGCTTTAAGACCAAGATGCAGAAGTCACTCCGCATCAACCAGACGTACAAGGCGATTCTTACGGACCCGTCTGCGTCCAAGCAGGATAAGGAATATGTGAAGGCGCAGCTCGCGAAGGCGACGGATCTCATCAAGGCGGTCGATAACCGCTTCTCGACGATTGAACTTGTGATGCGTGCGATTGTCAAGCGTCAGCGAGGATTCTTTGAAAATGGTCCCGCATTCCTTAAGCCGATGATCCTCCAGGATGTCGCCGACGATGTCCATTTGGCGGTAAGCACGGTGCAGCGCGCGACTGACCAGAAGTACGTGGAAACGCCTTACGGCATGTACGAACTTAAACAATTCTTTACGTCCGGTGTCAAGCAGGGCACAGCCCCGGATGCCGAAGAAGTGGGTTCTGCGCAGATTATCGATGCCATCAAGACGCTTATTGACGAAGAAGACAAGTCCTCTCCGCTCTCCGACCAGGACATCAGCGATGAGCTTTTGAAGCAGGGAATCAAGGTGGCACGCCGTACAGTCGCCAAATATCGCGAAAAAGAGCTCAAAATTTTGCCTAAGAATCAAAGAAAGCGCTAAAAATGCGCATTTTCGGCGATTCGCTATAGCAAATATTCCAAGATGGAACGATTTTTTTTGCAAAATCCAATTTAGTTGTGGACTTTTGAAATAAAAAGATGTATATACTTTAATTGCGGAACGCAAGTTCCAAAATGTTTTTAAACGTAAATAAATCGTAACATTAACATACGGAGGTTTATCATGGATATTCAGTTTTCTGCTCGTCATTTTAACGCATCGGCAGGTCTTCAGGACCGTATTCAGGAAGAAATGGATAAGTTGGCCAAATTTTACCCGAATATCACTAGCGCCTCTGTAATTCTCGACCACGAAGTTGAACACCAGCGTCATTGCGAAATTTCTGTCAACATCACAGGTTCCGTCATTGTCGCTTCTGCCGACGAAGAAAACATGGGCAAGGCCGTTGACGTAACGCTTGAACGTATCAAGGTCCAGCTCAAGAAGGCCAACGACAAGCAGAACGATCACAGATCTCAGCCGGTTTCTGAACTCACCTAATGGCTGATAGATTAAATGACATCAAGATCCTGCACCGGGAACGCTACCCGGTGCGGGACTTTTTTATCCGCTACGGCAAAGATTTGCAGATGGTGCAACATTGCCCCGATGAGGACATGAACTCCTGCATCGAAGAAAGCGGAATTCACCGCCCTGGCCTTGCCATGGCTGGTTATACTAAAGTTTATAGTTCGCAGCAGATTCAGGTGATTGGCCATACGGAATGGAATTACCTGGAATCGGTTGGACCAGAAGCGCGAACGAAGATCTTTGAAAATTTGTCTGTATTCCGTGCGCCGATGTGGGTCGTGACGCATGCGCAGACTCCGCATGATGAACTCAAGGCAATGTGCAACCGCTTGCATATTCCGCTGTTCTCGACAACGCTTCACACGTTTGAATTTTTCAAGATGGGCCAGAGAATTCTCGATGAATTCTTTGCTCCGCATGCCGTGATTCACGGAAGCCTCGTGGACGTCTATGGCGTGGGCATGCTCTACGTGGGCGATAGTAACGTCGGTAAGTCCGAATGTGTACTTGACCTTGTCGAAAGCGGGCACCGCATGGTGGCAGATGATGTTGTTCACATTAGCCATGTCGGAAACTCCATTATTGGACGCCCGGATCCGCTGATCCGTCATCACATGGAAATTCGCGGTGTGGGTATTTTGGACATTCGTTCGATGTTCGGTATTCATGCCATTCGTAAAGTCAAGAAAATCGAAATGATTGTCGAACTCCAGCAGTGGCGTCAAGATGTTTCGTACGAACGCACGGGCCTAAACGAGATGGAAGAAAACGTCATGGGCGTGAATATCCCGAAAGTGGTATTGCCTGTGGCACCCGGCAAGAACATGACCGTGATTTCTGAAGTGATTGCCATGAATGTCCTCATGAAAATGAGCGGGCAAAACGTGGCTCGGGACTTCAATGAGTCCTTGATGCAGAAGATTAAGGCGAAGGCGAAGGGTGAATATACGGATGATTTGCTAGATTTTAATCCGCAGAACTGGTCTTTCTATGAATAGTTTGCTGTTTAAAATCAAGAAAAATTTTGTAGCAAGTCTTATTTTTCTCATTATCGTGGTCTCGTGTGGGCTGGCGGCTTATTATTTCCATCCGTCTAGCCCGTATCACAAGCGCTATACGTTTGTCGTAAAATACGAAACGATCGGTACGCTTTCTCCGGGAAACCTTGTGCGCGTCCGTGGCATTGCGATGGGCGAGATTGTCGATGTAAAGCTTACGGACGAAGCCGTTTATGTTTCTGCTCGCGTGCTTGCCGATGCGAAAATTCCTGTGAACTCTGAATTCCGTCTCGTGACAGCAGGCCTCATGGGCGAGCGCGAAATGAGCATTATCACCGGTAACTCTAGCAAGCTAGTGGCTGATGGCGATACTGTCAGTGGTCTTTACGACGAGGGTACTTCCGGGATTTCGAAAAACTTGACCGCCGTGTTCAAGGATATTGGCGATATCAAGCAGATGGTTACTGAATTTGCAGATTCGTTGACTGAAGGTGAAACCGGTAAGCGTATGGAGCGTGTCGGCAAGAAAGCCAAGAAAATCATCCGTGTGACGAATGCCGATATCCGCAAGTGGAAATCCATGGTGGATGAACTGCTCGACGCTTATCACGAAGCGGGCGAAAAGCTTGAACGCTCGTTGCAGGAACTTTCGGACCGCGGTGGCGAAACCGCTACAAAGGCGAACGAAACCTTGGACCGCGTGCGTGCGCTGTTGGACCGTGTTGACGCTTCAAAGAACGAGGTCCTTGCCATTGTCTCCAAGTTTGACGAAAGCGAAGGCTCGGCAAGAATGTTCCTCGATAAGTCTTCTAAGTTCCACAAAGACTTCGATTTGCTGCAAAAAGACTTCGATGCGTTGCTCAGTGGCGTCAAAAAAGACGGCCTCAAGCTCAACGTAGATATCTTTTAGTAGGCAGTAGAAAGTAGACAGTCGGCAGTTTGTTATTAGTTAATTGCTTTTTGCCTTTTTAAGCGTTGTCATGCCCGACTTGATCTCTTTGACTACTTGCAACTTTGCTGCTTAGTAGTCATGATCCGCGTATGGGGAGGGCATCTCCTTTTAAATTATTTTGTAATTTATATTTAGTTTGCAAAACGTTGTATGTTTGCAATAAAGGAGGAAATATGCTTGGATTGAGGATTGCGTTTCTGTTTGTCGTATTGCTCTTGGCTGCTTGTGGAGACGATCCTGTGTCAGTGAATGAAGGTGCTGGTAAAAATACAGGAGCCGAAGCTAAACCTGAAACTAAGCCTGAAACCAAGTCTAATCCTTCGATTTTTGAAGTGTGCAGCGATGACACGACTTCTGTGAAATATTATCAGGAACCAGATCCTGGAACTCCACCAACAGAAACGGCAGTACATCTTGCCGGTTATGTGACTGATACGGCTGGCATTCGCGTTCCGCATGCACATCTCTATCTTGCCGAAGTCGATTCTGTTACCCACCACACTTACGCTGTGGATTCCGCAGAAACGGATTGTGATGGTCACTATTCATTTGGCTTTGTCGATAGTGGCAAAAAGGACAGGACATTTAGAGTCTTGGCAAAGGTCTATTCGATTTCAGGAACGCCGGATTCCATGCTTGGGTATATGGAAAAATTTAATTGGTGGCGAGAAAAATCCTCTTTGACGTTCAATATTCAAGTTGGCGCTCCGGCTTCAATGCGGCTTTACACAAACTATGTGACTCGCACTGATGATTTAGATTCAATCTGTTTCCATGGAACATTTATTTGTGGACGGTTGACCAAGGAAGACTGGGAACGTGGCTATACGGTGATTACGGGACTCCCGATGGGCAAAATCGGGGACCATTACGCATGGCATGGGGATGAACACACAGATGCGTCTACGACAATTGAACTTGAACCAGGCGACACTCTCTATGTCAGTGATTACGCTGCTGGGTATCCTATAGATTCCGTTGAGGTTTCTTTGCCTAAAGCGGCGACGCAAATTCTTGAATCTGCGGGCTTGGAAGCTTCGCTTGAAAAATTGTTTGTTCCGATGATCCGTTTTACAAATCCCGGGTCTTACGATCCCCATTCCTTGATTGATGAAATGGGAAACTACGTTATGTTTGAAAGTGCCGAAAATGAATCGGTCGAAAACCGTAATTGGTTTACGTTCCCTGTAATGAAAAAGGATCCTGTTGTGGCGCACTGGTTGCTCTGGGGCTGGATAACGGATGCTGACCAGTCTAGAAATGGAAGTATAAAGTATTTGTTGGCAACTGTTGAACCGGAAAAGGTGTTCGATGACACGCTTTTCAACTTTCACCACGATGTTTTTGAAATGTGTGCTGTTTATAAAAGCCATCAAGAAGATTTGTCAGGAGTGACGGCTTTGGGGAATGGTTGTAAAGTTATTGATGAATACAATTGGCAAGAAAATGGCTTTGCGGTGAGTTTTTGGGCACTGACTGATGGGTCGGCGAAGGACGGAACAGTGCTTTCTATCGGTAATGATACTCTTGGGATAAAAATGGCTCGGTGCGAAAGCGATTTAAAGTCGATATGCTTCAATTCTAGTGGAGGAAAAACGACGGACAAAAATTATGGAAAAGCGGAATTTTTTGATGGAAAACGCCATCATGTCTCGTTTGCCATTTATGAAAGGCATGTCATTGTAATGGTAGATGGCGAAGTCGCTTATGAAGCGGATATGGATTTTGATGAATTATTTGAGGGTAAAATTTCTGGAATTCGCGTTGGTGCGTATGCGCTGAACGATTTTGTGATATTCCGACCGGGCACTTATGTCCACAAGACGGATGACAAGGATTGGAGTCGTTTTAGGGCATGGCTCACGGCGTTCTATGAATTGCAAAAGTAAAATGAGTCTTTTTTACCGACTTATCAACAATTTTTTTTGAAAAATAATATTTTAATTGTTCTTTTTTGTAAAAAAAAGATAATTTAAAGCGGTGCTTATCACAGTGTAACTCACAAAGAAGGAGTTTAATATGGCTGAGAAGAAACCCGTAAAGATGAGCGATGCTGATCTTAAGTTCTTTGAAGAAATGCTTTTGGAAAAGAGACGCGAGCTTGTGACCGCCCAGAGCGATTCCGAAAAGGCTAACGTGTTCTTGGACCAGAAGAATCAGTCTGGTGACGGTGGCGATTCCGAAGGCGCTGATTCTGCAACGGACATCAACTCGCTCGAAACGAACCTTTCGCTGGCAGCCCGCGAAGGCAAGTACCTTGTTTATTTGGAAGAAGCTCTTAAGCGCATCAAGAATGGAACTTTTGGCGTTTGCAAAATCTGTGGACAGCTGATTCCGAAGGCGAGACTCATGGCTGTGCCGACGGCTACCAAGTGCGTGAACTGCAAGGAAGAAACCAAGAAAAAGGAAATCCTTGACAACCGCATGGAAATGGCTAAGATGTTCGCTGAAGCCCAGCGCAAGGAAATGCTCCGCAAGGCCGCTGGCCGCTAATTTGTCATTCCCGCCCCTGAGCGGGAATCCCCTTTAAAAAAAAACGACCCGTACCGCGGGCCGTTTTTGCTTTATTCCGAAATAGCGCCGAAGAACGCGTCCGCAAGCGTGGCGCGGAATGCGTGAATCCTGTCGGCGTTTGGTTCGCGATGCGGGTAGGTGAAGTTGCTGAGGAGAATGATGGCGCCTCCCTTGTCTGGGTCGGCAACGATGCTTGCACCCGTGAATCCCGTCTTGCCGAATGCCTGCGGCGAGACCTTTGTGCCCATGAACTTGCTCGCGTTCAGTTCCCAGCCGAGGGCGGTTTCTGCTCCGACGTTATCGGCGAGGGCGTTGTGGCTCACGATGTCGAGGATTCCGGCAGGGGCGATTTGCTTGTCTTCGAACTTGCCGTCCATCAAAATCATCTTTACGAACTTCAGAAGGTCGGGGACGCAGCTGAACATGCCCGCACTCCCGACGGGGAAAAGCTTTTGCAATACCCAGGCGCTCTCGTCGTGGACTTCGCCCTGGATTTCGCGATGGCGGAACTCGCAAAGCTCGGTCGCCGCAATTTCTGATTTCGGGACTCGCGTGAGCGGGTTGTAGCCCGAGCGCGTCATGCCGAGCGGCGTAAAGAATCGTTCGTTACCTTGTTCCTGCAAGTTCTTGCCAGTAAGCCTTTGCAACAAAATGCCGAGCAGCACGCTTGCGGGGTTTCCGTAATTAAAGATGGTACCCGGAGCGGCGGCGAACTGGTACGTGTAAAGGGCGTTGAGGATCCCTTCGGGCGAGAGCGTTCGCAATGTCTTCATCGGCACTCGGTAATCGAGACTGTGCGTGAGCAGGTGCGAAACGTAAATCTCGTCACGGTAGTTTGTCTTGAGTTCCGGGATAAAGTCGATGACTTTGGCGTCAATGGAGAGCTTGCCTTCGAGAATGTACGAGAGCGCAAGCGTCGAGGTGGGGCAGACTTTCGTGAGCGATGCGATGTCGAAAACTGTATCTTCGGGAGTGTTGAGCGTAACGGTGTGGCTCGTGCCGTCCGGAAGCAAATAGCCAACGACGGCCTTGTCAAAAATATCTTCGGATTCTGCTTTCTCTAAAAGTTCGGATAGTTTTTCGGAGATCTCCATTTTCGCCCCGGCAAATTTTGCCACAATAAAAAAAGGGCATCTCCTACGGTACGAACACTCGAAACTACTATTTTACAATGATAGCAGCGCCTCGGGGATTTGTTTTTCGCGTCGATGCGCGCCTAAACTGAACCACAAGAGCAACGAGCTGATTTATTCCTGTTAGATCGGGTGTAAAATCCGTGGGATGCCCACGTATAATATATGTTTCTTGAGGACCAAAAACAAGGGAAAAACACAAAAAAATCTCGGCAAAAATACCGAGATTTCGTAAGTGTATTAAATGTATCCGGATTGGCTTAAACTTGGTTGTCGGCTTTAGGGAGTCCCTCGTCCAACTGGAGCGAAAGTTCCCTAAGGTCCTTGTCCATCAGGTCGTGGTATGTTTTGGCCTTGCGCAATTGCTTACGCAGCTCGACAATCTCGGAAGTGAGTTCCACAGCCAGTAGGCACAGCTGCTTTTTCAGTTCCAGTTTAAATTTCGAGGAATTATCGAGACGACTTTCGATGAAATCGACGATTTCCTTCAAGTCCGTATCGGGCAAGTCTGTGCGGATGTGGATGCGTTCTTGAGCGACGTTAATGCTGACTGATCTAAGTGTCTCGTTTGCCATATTATTTCATTCCTACGCCGAATGGATCGTTATCCAACAACCACCTTAGCCGAAAAAACCGGGTTGCGAGCCTCCATTGCTCGCGAACAGGTCAGGGTTTTCTTCCTGAGGTTTGTTTTCAGCCTGCTGTTCAGGGGCTTGTTCTGCAGCCGGCTCATTGATATTGATTTCGGTGCCGAGTTCGTTTTCGATCGTAGAAAGGAGCTGCTGGAACTTGCTCTGGGCTTCGGAAATTTCGTTGCCCTGGTTCTGGACCTGGTTGTTAAGGTTGTCGATGATGTCGTTCTTTTCGGCGACCTGACCGTTGAGGCAATCGATGATGTTGTTCTTTTCGTCCATCTGGCCGTTGAGGCTGTCGATGATGCCGTTCTTTTCGGCGACTTGACCGTTGAGGGCATCGATGATGCCGTTCTTTTCAGCGACCTGACCGTTGAGAGCGTCGATGATGCCGTTCTTTTCGGCGACTTGACCGTTGAGAGCGTCAATGATGCCGTTCTTTTCGTTGATCTGTCCGTTGAGGCTGTCGATAATGCCATTCTTTTCGTTAACTTGTCCGTTCAAAGAATTGATGGCGTTGTCCTTTTCAGCGACCTGACCGTTGAGAGCGTCGATGATGCCGTTCTTTTCGGCGACCTGACCGTTAAGGGCGTCAATGATACCATTCTTTTCATTGATTTGGGCGTTCAAGTTGTCGATAATGCCATTCTTTTCGTTGATGGCTTCGTCCTGAGCGGCAGCCTGGTTGGCTCTTGCATTGAGGGCGGCTTCGTAGTCGGCGATCTTTGCGTTAGCAGAGTCCAACAAGTTTTTCTGGTCTTCTGCCTGGGCGTCTTTGCCTTCGAGAAGCTGTTTGAGTTTGGCATTTTCTTCACGCAGGGCGCGTACTGTTCCGAGGACGCTTTCAACCTTCTGCGACAACAAGTTCATGTTTTCGAAATTCATTATTTCTCCATATTTGGCGGGGTGCGAAACTTACTACGTAAGATATATAAAATTTTCTTGTAACTAGAGTATTATAAAATGTAAAATGACCTTTGTATTTTAGATTTTTTGAGGCTTTGCGATCTCCTGTCTTTTATGCTGTCATCCCCGATTTATTCGGGGATCACCATTTCATAAATGAGAAAAGGTAAGGGGTTGATTTTATTGGGGCGCGACAATATAAAAAATTAAATAGATTTGAATTTACATGATTCCTGTAAGTGAACACATTGAGCGACGACTGGCGGAACTCCCTCTGCTACCTGGGGTGTACATCATGAAGAATGCCCAGGGGAAGATCATATATATAGGGAAGGCGAAGGTCCTGAAAAACCGCGTGTCTAGCTACTTTGACGGCAGCGACCATGCCGGTCACCGTGCGGCAACGCTGATGCTCCCGTATATCCGCGACATCGAGTGGATCATCACGGAGAGCGAAACTGAAGCGCTTATTTTGGAAGCAAATCTCATCCGAAAGCATACGCCTAAGTACAACGTATTGCTCAAGGATGACAAGCATTTTCCGTATTTGGCGTTCTCTGTGAATGAGCCGTTCCCGAGGCTGTTTCTGAGCCGTTCGGTCAAGAAGGATGGCTGCCTGTATTATGGTCCTTATATGAGTTCGCGCATGATCCGCCAGCTGCAAGATATTGCGGCGAGGCTGTTTCAGATTCGCGAATGCAAGCTGAAGTTGCCTCTCAATCGGCCGGTGCGTCCTTGCCTTAATTATCACATCGGGCGTTGTGGCGCACCGTGTGCAGGGCTTGTGACGCGTGAAGAATACCAGAAGAAAGTTGCACAGACGCAGATGCTTTTGGGCGGCAAGCGAGATGACCTGATTCAACTTTGGGAACGCGAAATGCTCGAGGCGAGCGAACGAATGGATTTCGAGACGGCGGCGAAAAAGCGTGATGCGATTCAGGCGCTCAAGGCGACGAGTGCGCACCAGAAAACGGATGTGTCCGATGCGAGCCTCTGCGTGGACGTGCTTTCGCTCAAGCGGAATGGCACGATGGCTGCCGCCGTGATTTTCGAGTACCGCAATGGCGTACTTTGCGGGCGCCGCCACTACCGCCTGGAATGCAAGCTTGAAGATGACGAAACGGAAATTTTCCGCCAGATGGTGGTGCAATGGTACATGGACGTGGAATTTATTCCGGGCGAAATTGCGACGGATGTGCCGCTCCCGACGGACATGTCGGAACGGCTGTCTATTGAACAGGCGCTCGCTTCCAAGACGACGCACAAGGTCGTGCTCACGAATCCGCAGCGCGGCGAGAAGCTTGGATTCTTGAAACTTGCCTCGGCGAATGCCGACATGATTCTCGTGGAAATGCGCGCCGAAGTGCAGAAGTACAGCGAAATCGACAGCAGCGTTTTTGAACTGCAAAAAGTTCTTGGCTTAAAGAAGACTCCGTTCCGCATCGAGTGCGTGGATATTTCTCATTTGTCCGGTACGAATACGGTTGCAAGCCTTGTGGCGTTCAAGAACGGGCGCCCCGATAAGAGCAATTATCGAAAGTTTATCATCAAGACTGTAACGGGTGTCGATGACTTTGCAAGCATGCGCGAAGTGATGACCCGCCGCATCCGCCGTTTGGAAGAAGAAGGGATCCCCATGCCCGATTTGTGGGTGTGCGATGGCGGTAAAGGTCAAGTCGATGCCACGATGCAGATTTTAAAGGAGCTCGGTCACGATAAGGATTTGCCGCTGATCGGGCTTGCAAAACGCCTCGAAGAAATCGTGTTCCCCGATGACCGCAAAAGCATTGTGTTACATCGTACAAGTCCCGCGCTAAAGCTTTTGCAGAACGCCCGCGACGAGGCGCACCGATTTGCTATCACGTACCAGCGCAGCAAACGCAAAAAAGATCTCGAAGTCGAATGGCTCAAAATGCCGGGCGTCGGTCACGAAACCCGCATCAAGATTCTGAGTAAGTACAAGAGCGCCGAAGCGTTTATGGACGCGCCGCTCGAAGACATCGTCGATTTGCTTGGAAAAGTCCGTGGCACAAAGCTCCGCGAACAAGTCGCTGAATATTGCGCTGGTGGTGACGCCGCTGAAGATGTAATTTGACTTAATTACCTTGATTGTTTAGATTTATGATGTTTTTGAGAAATGGATAATGTTAGAGGTAAATCATGAAATTTGAAATAAAAAGAGTGATATTGTTGTTAGCTCTTTTTATAACTTCGGTTATAACGCAATCTTGCGCATTAATGGATAAATCGAAGTATATTGAATATGCTCCGCGTGATAGGCAGTTAGTTTTAAACGGAAAAGTTGTTTCTGAAAGTAAATTTGGTGGAGTTGAACGGTGGTATGCTATAGACAAGTATGGAGGTTCAAGTAAAGTTCGTTTTCAGGTGGGTTATTTTAGAGATGAACCTTATTTTGGATTTGTGTTGTATGAGGGTGGAACTCAAGGAAAAATTGCAGTCTGCTATAGAGAGGGTTTGGATTTAAGATGGGATTGGATTGATAAGGGCACTAATGTTATGATGCATTCTATTGTTATTAATAAAGCAGGCGAAAAAGGCTACTATTATGAATTCTCGAGTGAGGGCGAGAAAGTGTTGCCTAGAGAAACCTTTAAGGTTTACAAATTCTAATTTTTTTTATTGTGATGAATAGCTGCAAATAATGTCAAAGCATTGTTTGTGGCTTTTTTTATTGACAAATCAGATGGATATAGCGTCCGTTGCCTTTTGAATTAGGATAAATAATATCGTAGCTCTTTCAGCTATTATCCTAATAACCATCGACTAATGACTATTGACTAGTCGCTACTTTGTAAACATTTTTAAATGTAAAATTTTGTTAATCCGTTTTGAGAAATCATCAAGGGATTTTTACCAAGTTCAAAAATAATTTTGAATTGGAATAATCTATATTAGATTTGAATTTTCAATTAAAAGGGGCCCCCGCAAAGGCCCTATTCTAAGAGGACTCAAATGATTGGATTGAAATCGATTGCTAGAACGGCCTTGGTGCTTTCGGCAACTGGCGCACTTTTTGGGTGCGGTAGCTCATCGCAAGACGAGCTTGCCAGCGGTTCCTTGCCGCGTCAGGAAACGCTCTATTTGTCTGGGCAGCAGAATGATGCTCCTGGTACGTTCAACCCCCTTGCAGAAAGCTGGATGACAACCTGGCCTGTGAGTGGTCGTTTCAACTTGATGTACGAACCGCTTCTCACCTACAACTCTTTGACGGGTGAAATCGAATCCCTCCTTGGCTCGCTCGTGAGCAAGAACAACGACTCTATCGTTGTCGACTTGAACCCGGCCGCAAAGTGGAGCGATGGTGAAAAGGTTACTTCCCGTGACGTGAAGTTCATCTACACGATGGGTTCCATCAACACTAGCGAACAGATTTCCGCAATCCACGTTGATACCGTTAAATCCGAACCGGCAGGTGCGGTGGAACGCGTTGCTTTCCTTATCAACAAGAAGCAGCGTAACAACCCGCTTTCTGTGATGGACTTGTTGCAGGCCATCCGTATCGTTCCGGCTCACGTGTTTGAACCGCTCATCGAAAAGCTCGGCTCCAAGGACGAAGTCAAGAAGCTCCCGATGGACCAGAACCCGGTCGTTTCCGGTCCGTACGCTCTCCGCAGCGCCGACCCGAACAAGATTATTCTTGAACGCCGTGACGACTACTGGGGCAACGCCGCTCTCCACAATGGTCAGCTCCCTGCTCCGAAGTATATCGTTCATCCGATTTACAAGAACAACGAACACAACACCATCGCTATGCGTAGCGGCAACCTCGACGCATCCCAGAGCTACATTCCGCGTATCAACCGCAAGGCTGGTGCCGGCGTGCACACCTGGTTGAATGAACCGCCTTACTTCTTGCCGGGTGCAATGCCGATGCTCATCATCAACACGATGAAGGAACCGCTTAACGACAAGCGCTTCCGCCGTGCTCTTGCAACCGCTATTGACTACATGGCTCTCCGCAAGTTCGCTGTGTCCGACTACACGGACCAGATCAAGCCGGGCCTCATCATGCCGACCAACCTCGAAGGCAAGTACATCAGTGACGAAGACCTCGTGAAGTATGGTGTCAAGCTCACCATCACGGACGAAAAGGAACGCGTCGAAACGGTGAAGCAGATGCTTTCTGAAGCTGGTTACAAGTCTGTCTGGAATGACGACGGCACGCTCGACCACATGGAAAACGCCAAGGGCGAAAAGATCCCGACGATGTACATCACGAGCCCGAACGGCTGGACCGACTGGGAAGCTATGGTGACCATCGCTGTCGAAGGTATGCGCAAGGCTGGTATCGATATTCGTGAAGGCTTCGTGGATGGCGGTTCTTACTGGCCGGCTATGGGTCTCGGTAACTTCGACCTCATCATGCACAAGCCTGTTGCTGACGTGACTCCGTCTCTCCCGTGGAGCCGCTTCAACGAAATCATGGCAAGCCGCGACTGGCAGCCGCTTGGCGCCTGGGCTGGCGTGAACATTGGTCGTTACAACCAGCCGGGTACCGAAGGTTTCCGTCCGGAAGTCGACAAGCTCCTCAACGCTATCCCGCTCATGAAGAATGCTGATTCTATCGCAACCGCTTACCGCGAACTCAACAAGATCTTCATGGAAGACCAGCCGTCTATTCCGCTGGTTTACCTGCCGGAACAGTTCTACGAATTCAGCGACCGCGTCTGGACGAACTGGCCGACCGAAAAGAACCCGTACGCTCCTGCTCAGCTTCCGTGGGTAGCTTCGGGTACCAAGACCCTTTGGAATTTGAAGCTTGCTAAATAAAGGATAAAGGACTACCAATGCTTAAACAATATCCTATGCTACGTTATGTCCTGCAGAAGGCGTTCTGGTACTTGTTGACCTTCGTCTGCGCAGTGGCACTCAACTTCGCGTTGCCGCGTCTCGGCGACAACAACCCGGTTGACATCATCATGGGTCAAGCCGGTAAGGGCCTTTCTCCGACTGAAGCTCAGAAGAAAAAGGCAGAACTCCTTGTCTCTTTCGGCATGGCTGAATTGGACAAAAACGGTAACGTTATCTATGAACCGGAAACTGACGCCAACGGCAATGTCGTGATGCAGAAGGTTCCGCAGCTCGACGAAAATGGCCAGCCGGTCGTGAACGTCGTGAAGGTTGTTGACGAAGCCGGCAATCCGGTGATGGTCGAACGCCAAAAGCTCGACGAAGCTGGCAATCCGGTCTTTGTTGAAAAGTCTCCTGCTGCCGAAAAAGGCAAGAAGGGCAAGAAGGCTAAGAAAGCAAAGAAGGTGAAGAAGGCTAAGAAGGGCAAGAAGGGTGCCAAGGCTGCTGAAGTTGCAGCTGTCGAAAAGGTTCCTGTCATGGAAACCGTCCAGGCCGAACGCATCGATACCGTCATGGTCGATCAGCCGGTCATGAAGACTGATCCGAAGCTCTCTTCCGCTGTTTCTCAGTTCTTTAGCTATATCGGCAAGGTGTTCCACGGTGACCTCGGTCTCTCTTACCAGAACAATGAACCGGTGACGAACGTTATCAAGAAGTCCCTCCCGTGGACGCTCGCTATCCAGGCTCCGACGATTCTTCTCGGCTGGATTGTGGGTAACCTTCTCGGTGCTTTCGCTGCTTACAAGCGCGGCATTTTCGACAAGGTATTCTTCCCGTGCGCCATGTTCCTCAACGGTGTGCCGTTCTTCGTGTTCGGTATGCTCTTGGTCGCATTCTTCTCCATCACGCTCGGCTGGTTCCCGGCTATGGGCGCTTACAGCCCGGACATTCCGGAACTCACATTCAGCTGGTCTTGCTTCAAGAGCGTCAGCTGGTACTACGTGCTCCCGTTCTTCTCTGTGTTCCCGATTCTTCTCTCTGGTCAGGCAACGGGTATGCGTTCCATGTCCATTTACGAACTCGGTACAGACTACATGAAGTATGCTAAGTGGCTTGGTCTCCGCGAAGGCAAGATTATTAGCTATGTGTTCCGCAACGCTATGCTCCCGCAGCTCACTGGTCTTGCCCAGAGCCTCGGTGCCATGGTGGGTGGCGCTCTCATTACCGAAATGATCTTCTCTTATCCGGGTCTCGGTATGGCAATGCTCAATGCCATTCAGAAGAACGACTACGCAACAATCCAGGGTTGCACCTTGATGATTTCTACTTGCGTTCTCGTTGCAAACTTTGCAGTTGACGTTTTGATCGCTGTCTTTGACCCGCGTGTCAAGGCCGGTCTCCAGATGGGAGGTAAGTAATTATGGGTAAGCTTTTAAGAAACCTTCTCAAGTCCCCGATGTTCGTGATTGGTGTGTCCATCTTTGTGCTCACGCTCCTCATCGCCATCTTTGGACCTCTTTTCTACAACGTAGACACTCACGCTCGTGACATCGTCGCTGGTCCGTATGCAGGTTCTAGCTCTGCTCACTGGCTTGGCACGGACCACCTTGGCCGTGACTATGTGTCTCTCTTGATCGCCGGTCTCCGCAGCTCCCTCTATGTGGGCTTCGTTGCAGGTATCATTGCTACGACTATCGGTGTGCTTATCGGTCTGTTCGGCGGTTTCCGCGGTGGCTGGGTTGATGAAGTATTGAACATGCTCACCAACATCTTCATCGTTATCCCGCAGTTCGTGATTCTCGTTCTTATCAGCTCCGCTGTTAAGGATGGCCGTTCCCTCACCTTGATTGGTCTCATCATTGGTCTTACCGCTTGGAGCTGGTCTGCCCGTGCCGTTCGTGCCCAGGCTTCTTCTCTCCGTAGCCGCGACCACATCGCCCTTGCCCGCCTCAACGGTGCATCGACTTTGACGATTGTGATCAAGCATGTGCTTCCGTACTTGCTCTCGTACGTGTTCATGGTGTTCATCATGCAGGTGTCCTCCGGTATTCTTTCCGAAGCTTCCATCTCCATGATCGGTCTTGGCCCTGTCGATTCCACCAGCCTCGGTATCATCTTGAACCAGGCTAAGGATAACGGTGCTCTCTCCGACTCCATCTGGATTGCATTCATCCCGGCAACGATCGTCGTTACCCTCACGGTGTTTGCTCTCTACCTGATCAACACTTCCATGGAAGGCGTCTTCAACCCGCGCCTGCGCAAGTAAGAGGTAAAAAATGTCTGAAAATGTTTTTGAAGTTGACCACTTGGGTCTTTATTACCTCGGCCGTTTTGGAGACAAGACTCACGCTGTAACAGACGTGTCTTTCTCCATGAAGCAGGGGGAAATTCTCGGTATCGCCGGTGAATCTGGTTGCGGTAAGTCTACGCTCGTTTCTGGTCTCATGGGCATGTGCATCCCGCCGCTTTACCCGGAAACGGGTGACGTTCGCGTCAAGAACGGCGACAAGATGGAATCCCTCATGAACCGTTCCATCGAAGATGTTCGTGCAAATGTCCTCGCTCAGCAGGTTTCCATGATTCCGCAGGGCGCATTCAACGCATTGAACCCGGTTCGCAAGATCAAGGATATCGCAGCCGACGTGCTCAAGGCTCATGCCAAACCGGGCGAAAAGCAGGACGCTAAGCAGATCTACGATCGCGTCTATGCTCACTTCGACCGTATCGGCATGGACACCAAGCGCGTGCTCAATTCTTTCCCGATCAACCTCACTGCAGGTGAACGCCAGCGTTGCGTGATTGCAATCTCTACGATTCTTCTCCCGAAGATGGTGATTGCTGACGAACCGACTTCTGCTTTGGACGTTTCCACGCAGAAGGAAGTGATCAAGATGATCTTCGACTTGCTCGACAAGGGCATCTTCCAATCGATGATCTTCATTACCCACGAACTTCCGCTCCTCTACCACGTGGCAGACAACATCGCCATCATGTACGCAGGCGAAATCGTGGAAAAGGGTACTGCAGAACAGGTCGTCAAGGACCCGCGTCATCCGTATACGCAGGCTTTGATGGGCGCTATGCTCAGTACCGAGGCAAGCCAGCGTGGCCGTCATCCGGTGGCTATCGAAGGTGCTCCTCCTAGCCTCAAGAACAAGATTGTGGGCTGCCGCTTCGCTCCGCGTTGCAGCAAGGCATGCCCGGACTGCAAGAAGAATACTCAGAATCTCCGCATTGTCGGCGATCGTGACGTGAGGTGCGATTATGCAAAGTGATAAGCCCATTGTTTTTTCTGCCAAGCGCATCAGCAAGGACTTTGGTGCCGGTAAGAACCTGAAGACTGCTGTTAAGGACGTTTCTTTCGACATCTATGACGAGGAATTCATCTCCATCGTGGGTGGTTCTGGATGCGGCAAGTCCGTGCTTGCAAAGATCATGCTCGGCCTTTACCAGCCGACTCGTGGTCAGTTCCTCTATCGTGACAAGCCGATCAAGAACCTGAAGGACCACTGGAACGAAGTCCAGTCCGTTTTCCAGGACCCGTTCGGCTGCTTTAACCAGTTCTTCACCATCAGAAGCCAGCTCGAAGACGCTCTCAACATCTTGAAGGACAAGCCCTCCAAGGAAGAAGTCCGTCGCCGCGTTGACGAAGGTCTCATGGCTGTGAACGTGACTCCGGCAGATATCGAAGGCAAGTATCCGTTCGAACTCTCCGGTGGTCAGATGCAGCGTATGCTTCTCGCCCGTATCTTCGCGCTCCGTCCGAAGGTCCTTATCGCTGACGAAGCTACCTCCATGGTGGACGCCTGCGTCCGTGCAAACATCCTCGATTACCTCCGCAAGTTGAAAGACGAGCTGAAGATGACTGTGGTGTTCGTGACCCACGATATCGGCCTTGCAAACTACGTTTCTGACCGTATCTTCATCATGCACGACGGTAAGATCGTGAACCAGGGTACTCCTGCTGAAGTGCTCGACAACACGAACGAACCGCACACGCTCCGCTTGCTCGATGACATCCCGGAAGTCCACAAGACTGAATGGATCAAGAACAGCCATCGTTCTAAGAAATAAGCATCAGTTGGGGCTTGCCCCATCCAGTGAAAATCGAAAAGCCGCAGCTTAAATGCTGCGGCTTTTCTGTATTAAAAATGGTTGAAAAATGCTGAAATTAAAGCTTGCGCTGGAACTTAATCTTTTTGAGATGAAATTTAATTTTATTTTGTTGTCGATGTGTTTGTAAATGTTGTATGTTTCTTATGAAGTAAACTAATTCTTCTTTATCAGTATTAATTTAAACTAAAATAATAACAATGTAATAATAAAATAAGTAAAAATAGCTAGAAATCATAACAAAGTATCATGTTATTTTATTAACATTTATTTTGTGATACGTTTGTATCATAAAATAGGAGTAAAACATGAATAAAAAAATGCTGACAATAACAGCAGTGGCGGCTCTTGTAGGAGGAACCGCTTCTTATGCAGCAACTTCTGACGACGTTAAGTCTACAGATAAAGAATGGGTCGATGAATCCGCACCGGCTACTTCTCGAATGAGCAATAGCGTTAAGAAGTTTGTTGAAGCCCAGAAAAGCAATGCTCAGAAGCGTAAGGTTTCTCTGAAGTCTGACGTTTTGGGTCGCCGTGGCGGTGCTCAGAAGGGTTCTCTGGACTACGCAATCAAGGATTCTGACGTTCAGAAGATGAAGGTTGTCATTAACGATGTCAAGACGAATGATATTCCGTTGCCGACTGTTAGTGGACGTTATGAATTCAACCCGAATACGAATCAGAAGGCTTACTGGCTGAATGGTACCAAGGTTAGCGAATCAGAGTATCTTTCGAAGGCTGAAAAACGCGAGAAGAAGTACAATGATTCCAAGAAGACTTTTGTCTCGCCGCGTACGGCATACTTGACGGCTAGCGAAATTGAAAAGGAACTTGCAAGCAGCGAAACCAAGTACATCACTGAATATAAGGAAGTTGAACCAAACCTTTCTTATGGTTCTCAGGATTACAGAGATTATTCGTATATCCTTCAGAAGTCTGGTGTCACCAGTTATGCACATAACAATGGCGTCAAGGGCCGGGGCGTCGGCGTCTATTATAACGAAGGTGGCTGCCCTCCGCTTAGCTACGTGAATACAAGCTATTATACACGCTTGGGAACTTGCCCGGGTTATGCTACGCATGTTATTGGCGTTACGAGGGTCTTGCAGACTACCGCTCCTGAAGCTATGATTTATGGTATCGATGGCGTGAATTATCCGACGAACGTGAGCAGCTACGCCCAGCCGATCATGATTGGCTCTCAGTCCTGGAGCTTTGTCCTGGATGATAATGGCTATACTTCTTATGATGCCGTTATGGACAACTACATCTATACGAACCGAGTTGTAGAATTTGTCGCTGCAGGCAATGGCGGTAGACAAAGCTATATCGGTTCTCCGAGTAGAGCGCTGAACGCCATTTCTGTTGGCGCAGTCTCTCCGGTTGACAATATGTATGTCTCGTATTCGTCTTCCAAGAACTCGATTGCTTTGAATGACAAGCCTGAAGTGGCTAACTACACGAGCTTCCGCTTCCCGGGCGATGCTTCTTATACTGTTTCTGGTAAGACGTATAACGGTACCTTCAATGGTACAAGCGCTGCAACGCCGTTTATGGCGGGCATGACAGCCAACATGCTTTCTCAGCACCACTTCCTGTGGTGGCATCCGGAAGTTGTCAAGGCTCTCTTGATCGCTGGCAGCAAGTCCGTTGAAAATTCGGATTATGATGTTGACGGTTCAAGCCGCTTCTTGGCCGGCATTCCGCATTATTCCTGCTTCACCTGGTCTGATGCATATCGCTGGCGTTTCTGGCAGGGCGAAAACAACAGCAATTTCGATTCGAATAAAGAAATTGTCTTCACGGAATACAGCATCCAGAAGGGCAAGCATTACCGCCTTGCTATTTCCTGGTTGACTTCTGGTGAATATGCCTTGGCAAACAAGAATGTGGCTCAGGATATCGACTTGAGCGTCTGGCAGAATGGTACCCGTATCAAGAATTCTGCATCGGCCAAGAACCCGTACGAACTTGTTGACTTCGTGGCTCCGGAAGCAGGATCTATTGAAGTCCGCATCAAGCGTTTTGCCAACCGTTCTACAAGCGAAAAGGTCATTCTCGGCTACGCTTTCGTGAAGGTTGACTAAGCTTGTTCTCTTTTCGTTTCGAACAGCGATAAAACCCAAAAGGCCCGGCGATTTTTTCGTCGGGTTTTTTGTGCTTAATTATATATATTCATTCTATGATATTTCATTTTTCTCGTTTAGGCTTTTGGGGGTGTGCTTCGCAGGCTGTTCTTTTGCTTGCACTGTTCCAGTCGCCGATTTTTGCGGCGGAACTTGTAAAGCAAAGTATAGACACGACCGATGCCATGCAGACGCTGTCAAATTTCGATCGCGGATTTTATATGCCGCGTGTTGCATATAAAGCCCTCGGGAGGTAAGCCGATTGAAAAGCCGTACGGCAAGCTTTTGCATTTGCGTGCTGAAATTTCGGAATTCAGCAGCCGCGCGTGGCTCGGGATTGATACGACGGGCGGCAAGAAGGATACGACTTGGGGCAAGAGCCAGGATCTCACGGAAGATGCCTTGAATGTGTTGCAGCAGACGTTTGACAACATCCGCAAGGATGGCGGGCACGTGATTGTGCGAATTTGTTATGACCCGTGGTATAATGGCCGGAGCAATGTTACGCCGGAGCACAAGTGGGTGTTGCGTCATGTAGAGCAGCTTGCGCCAGTGCTGTCGAAGAATACGGACGTAATTGTGGCTCTCGAAATGGGCATGCACGGCGCCTATGGCGAAATGCATTCCGACACAAGCATTACCTACGACCGCGTTGCCGAAGCGGCGAACTTGATGCTCCGCAGCACACCTCCCGAACTCAAGATCCTTACGCGAACGGGAAACTATTCGGCGAAGGTGCTTGGCTTTGATAACTGGGGTGTGGACTTCCACATTGACGGCGAAAAGTTTGCGGAGATTGCGAAAGCCAAAGGCGACACGATGTACCGCGTGGGAATGTTCAATGACGGCTACTTGGGAACGCAATACGATTACGGCACCTGGGGTGCAGACTGCAAAACATCCATCTGCCGCGAAGAAGGTGTCGCCTGGCTTGAAAAGTACGGCATCAACACTCCTTATGGCGGCGAGGCTTTGACGACGGCGAGTGGCTACCAAGTCATCAATACGCCGGAGTTCCTCGCTTATGAGGGCTTCCGCACACATACGAGCTATTTGAATATCCAGTGGAACAACAACCTGATTGACAGCTGGAAGAAGTCGCATTTTAATGGGAAAGATTTTGAATATGACGGCACAAAAATTGACTCGCTTACAGGTTTCAAGTACATCAACGACCACCTGGGTTATCGTTTTGTGCTGCGCGAATCCTGGATTACGGATAAGGTCGGTGCCGATGGCGTTTTCAAGGCTAAGCTGCGCATCCAGAATGTGGGCTTCGGCAACCTGACGCGCAAGATGAAGGCTTCGCTATATGTTAACGGCTATCGTCAAGAGGGTATGCTGGATACTTTGGCCGTTATTACTTATGATGTTCCGCTTTCTGATTCTGTTGAATTTATGAAAGTGTATAGCCGCAAAATCGAAATAAAGGGGGCCGATACAGTGATGACTTTTGATGGGAATAATGAAATTGAATTTGAAGCGAACGTGCCAATTTTTAAGGAATGGAGAGGATGGCCCTTAGATATTTTCTTGCGTGTTTGTAGTGAAACTAATTCTAGCGATTGTATCCATTTTGCAAATGATTCGCTACGTGCAGGAGCTATATATGGAGGAATACGAATCGGAAGTTTTGTTGTAGATGAAAGGGAACAGTCTATTGACCCGCGCTTTTCGCGAACAGGTGATGCTGAAAAACAAAATACGCCCTTTGTGCAACGTATCCGCGATAACATCGTTATTCACAATGGTGACAAACGATACCGCTTGAACGGTGCGGGAATCCAGTAATGTAGACCGTAACTTTCCGGACTTGTTTCTTGCGTCGTTCTGGGTATGCGGAGCGTACGAAGAATCCGAAGCATTGTAAAAAGAAAGACCGCAGCGGATTGCTGCGGTCTTTTAAACTTTCAAGAATCTAAGCGATTACTTGTTGGTCCAGCGCACGGAAGCCTTCTGGCTGCCCTGGCGGACGATCAGCGTGTAGGAACCGTTCGGGAGACCCTTGAGGTCGATCGCGTGGTTGCCCTTGCCGTAGACATCGGACATCTGCTTTACGCTTGCTCCGAGAGCATCGTAGATATCCACCTTCACGAGACCTGTGTTCTTGGTCGTGAAGTGGAGCATCGAGCCGTTCATGCTGGCCTGGAGGCTGTTTGCAACCTTGCGGACAGGCTTGACAGCGATCGAAGGATTGATGAACTCTTGGTATTCCTGCATGTTGACTGCCGAAGCGCTATCGCCGATGATGATGGTGATTCTTCTGTTGAGTTCTGCGTAAGTGTCGGTTTCCGGAGCGTTTGCGGTGACAACAATGATTGCGTTAGATGCGCCGGCGACGAATCCTGTGCCCTGCTTGGTGATGTATTCCGAAGTCGGCTTGCCATTGTAAGTGTAGGTGATCGGAGCCTTGCCGGTGAGGGTTGCATCTGGGAGGCCTTCGGTAGCGACGGCACCGATAGCGACCTTCTGGTTCTTGAACGAATTCGAGATTCGGGCTTCACCCTTCTTGTATTCGATTTCAAAGGTGTCCTGCATTGCGCGGAAGCCAGGAATTGCGGCTGCGGTAGCGACGACTTTTGCCTTTCCGAAATTCTTGAAGTGGAGCATCCAGACCTTCTCGTTCTTCTGGGCGTTGGAGCAGTTCTTGTTGGAGCATGTGGTCTTGCTGACATCAACAATTGTCGGATCGAGAGATGTAATCGTGAACTTGGAACCTTCGCTTGTCTTATCATCCATCGTGAGGATGTAGTCGTTGGTTCCGTCGCCGTCAAAGTCGAGAGTTCTGCCGGTCGTTGATCCAGACTTGCAGCTGCCTGAGAATGAACAGGTGACGTCTTCGAGGTTCGGAATAGTTTGACCTGCTACCTGGGAGATCGTTACGACGGACTGGGAGCCGTCATTGCCAGTCAAGATGGAAAAACCGTAATCGCTGATGACGAGGTCGCTTCCGGAAACGGATACGACTTTTTCGTTGCTGGATGTATATGTACAGCCAGACTTGAGAACTCCAGAAATCTTGCCGTCGGTCTGCTTGGCTGTCGTTGCCTTGAAGGAGCAGCTGCCGCTCTTGCCCTTGACGAGAGAGTCTGCCCAAGCGCGGGCGTTCTTGGTGAGGTAGCTTTTAACAATGTTGCCGGAAGTGGTGAGTGTTGCTGCGTCAAGATCAGCGGCCTTCACGAGAGCCTTGTTGCCTGCGAAAATTGCGGACTTTTCGCTCTTTTCGTCAACATGGCTGGTCTGCTGGCGAAGGCTCCAGTTGCAGTTCGGAATGTTGTTCTGGTCCATGAAATTTGTCCAGGCGCTTGTTGCACTGGAGTTCGGATCGCCATTACCGTCGGCGTTGGTCGTACCCCATTCGCTAATGAATACTGGATAGCCGGCGCTGAGAGCGCTAGTCACGTTTCCGCCGTAGCTGCCTTGAGAGTGGGTTGCCGCGTAGAAGTGCAAAACGTATGCGATATTTGTAGAAGATATCGGATCTCTTGCACCCTGTTCCGGATGCTGAGACCAGTTCGGTGTACCGACAATGATCAGGTTCTGCGTATTGGCACGGATTGCGGGGCAGATTGTGCTTGCATAGCTCTTGACTGCGCCCCAGTCACCACCACTGCCATTGACCGGTTCGTTGTAGATTTCGTAAATGACGTTCGGAACGTCTTTATACTTTTCAGAGACCGTCTTGAAGAACTCTTTAGCTAAGGAAGTTTCCTGGTGGGCTCTGTGGCTGTGCCAGTCGATGATGATATAGACGTCGTTTTCGATAGCAGCCTGAACCATGCGGTCGATCATAGACAACTGTCCAGAAGGGTTTTCCTTGTAGGATGATCCTGCATCGACCTTGTTCTTTGTGCCGCCATCGCTATCGTAGTATTCGATACCCATTGCATAACGGAACACGTCAATCTTAAAATTGTCAACGACCCACGAAATGACTGTAGGGTTATAATAGGAGTCGCCAGTTGCATCGGACCAGAAAAGGCTAACGCCGCGGAGCATCGCCTGTTGGTTGTTCTTTGCGCCGACGATCTTGTTTCCGCTTGTGTGGAGGGCACCATAATAAGAAACTGGGCCGACTTTCTTTGGTGTTGCTGTTGCGGCTCCGGCAGCGAATGCAGATACTGCTGCGCATGCCAAGAAGCCTGTCAGGAGCTTTGTCAATTTCATGAGTGTTTTCCTTTTGTTTTGACAAAAATTATCTAATTAAACTGAAGATAGTAAACATTTTAGCCTAATTTTTTGTTTACCATTGTAACACAAGGCTTTTTACGTCCTCTTCAGTTTTTACACCGTCACCCTGTTTATTCTGCCATTCCCGCTTGTGAGATGGAACGACAACTTATTAAATGTAATGTAGCTTTCTGCGCGCTAGAATGAAATAGCTGAATCGTAATAAAAAAGTTGCGTTTGTTTTTATGTGATAAAATATACAGAAGTTTTTTGTAATAAAAGTTGTATGTACTTTGACAGCGTCCAATGTATTATATTAGGAAAGAAATGGTGGTTTGTTGACGACTATGTAAAATTTTTTTTCAAAGGGCTGTAGGTATGGCATTTTGAGAAAAAATAAAATATATTGTTGTCCAAATCACCCATTTTGGGTAAAACAGTTAAAAAAAGAGAGAGAATTATGAATAAGAAACTCACAATTGCATCGGCTCTTGTTGTTGCATCTGCTTCTTTTGCAGCACTTGATGACGGTATTTTCCAGGTTTGGGTTGGTGCAGAAGGCAATCCCCAGGTTCACACGGGTCTTGACAATGGCTCCGAAACTTCTGGTTACTGGTGGTCCTATAACGATAAGAATGACGGCGGTAAGTCTGAAGTTCAGTGGCCGGTAAACCCGGGTAACGATTACGATGATAAAGCTCTTGACCCGATTGTCGAACACTGCAAGGGCATTTGCGGTACTGCAATTCTCGACAAGGCTGAGTTGAGCTATCAGCCGTTCGTTGGTATCGGCTTCAACATCGCTGGCCAGAAGGGTGGCGAAGGTGATCCGGAACCGGCTGACGCAACTTCTTGGGGTGGTGTCTGCATTTCTTATACTTCTGATGCAAATCCGTCTCTCGAACTCGGTCTCGGTGACTTCGATGCTGACATCGAATACGCTAACCCGTCAGTAGGTCTCTCCAAGGCTTCTTCTGTCCAGGTGAAGTCTCTCGCTTGGTCTGACTTTAAGATGCCGTCCTGGTACAAGGGATCTACAAAGATTACCGGTCCGGAAGCTGCAAAGCGTCTCGTCTCTGTGAAGTTCAAGATCCAGACTTCCGATGGTAGCTACAAGTTCAACATCTCTGCAGTTGGCCCGTACACTGAAACTTGCCCGAGCAACAGCATCAAGGCTGTTCGTAGCGCATCCTCTGCAAAGGCTATCCTTTCTGGCCGTTCTCTCTCCATCGCTGGCATCAAGTCTGCTGCCACTGCTGAAGTCTTGAACCTCCAGGGTCAGGTTGTTGCTAAGGGTTCTGTCGACGCTTCCTCTTCTCTCAACCTCGCTTCTCTCGATGCAGGTGTCTACATGGTTCGCGTTGCTGGCAAGTCCGTCAACTTCACCAACAAGATCGTGTTGAAGTAATTCAGGATTCGCAAGAATTTCAGAAAAGGGTCGCGCAAGCGGCCCTTTTCGTTTTGCCTAAAATTGTTTTTGCTCACAGGTAAAATTCATTTTTACTTTCATTTTTTCGCTAATAGCTATATTTATATATATTACATTCGCATTTACCAATCCTGCTTTAAGAGGCTTTTATGATTTGCAAGAAATTCCTGTTGTCCGCCTTGGTCGGCTCGGCTTTTTTACTGGGCGCCTGCGGCGACGATAATCCGAATTCACCTGACAATCCGACGCCAAGTTCCGCGTTGACTCCGCTTCCAACAAGTTCTTCTGCTATTGATCCGGGGCCGACATCTTCGCCCACTCCGACTAGCTCGACTCCTGCTCCCGCTAGCTCCGCTGTTGCACCGGTCGTGTATCCGCAGCTCGCTCCTGCAGCGAACCCGACTGTTGCTATGACTCATTATCTGAATTGGAGAAGTTTCCATTACACGACTGAAGAACAGGAAATGGCTATCTATCCGTCTCTTGCTGTAGAATTCAGTAATGTGTTCCCTGCGGCTTATGTTTATGATCCTGTCAATAACCCGCTGGGCGGTGTTGGCCGAGTTATCTGGCAAAATCAGGCTAACGGTTCTTATAGGGATTTCTGCTACGTAGAAGATGCGGCTGATGTCAGTTGGAGAGCCCGAGCCTGTACGGTGTCTGAAGGCATTGGATACGGCATGCTTTTGGCTTACTTTAATCAGGATGATGAAACTTTCCGCCGTTTGTGGAACTATACGAGGGGCTTTAGAGTATGGGTCAACAGAAGGCTTATGCCGTGGATTACTGAGTCCTTCTACTGGAGGGAGGTTGATAATTCCAGCGCCACGGACGCCGATGAAGATATTGCGACGGCCTTGATCCTTATGTATTACAGGACTGGCCAGGATATGTACTTGCAAGATGCTTTGAATTTTGTAAGCGCTATTTGGGATCTGGAAGTCAATCCGACGACCTTGCTCCTTTATTCTGGGGATGAAGGCATATGGAAGAAAGCAAATCCGACTTACAACCTGAGTTACTTCTCTCCTGTAGCCCTTAGACTCTTTGCGATGGTGGACCCGTCTCATGATTGGATGGGCGTTTTGAATGCGATGTATACGTACATGCAGAATGTTCAGGCTATGGGTACAGGCGTGTTCCCGGACTGGAGTGATGCTACGGGCAATGCTGTGAATCCGCCCAATGAATCAGCCGGCAAAAACGAAAAAACTTACACCTGGTATACGTTCAATAAGGAATCTGTGCGTATCCCGTGGAGAATTGCCTGGGATTACTATTGGTTCCAGGATCCGCGTGCGGCGACAATCCTGACTCAGCTGAACCAGTTTATCTCGACCAGGGCGAAAAACAATCCGGATGACGCTGCCCTTTCTGTCTATTACTCATGGAATCTGGCGATTGGTCCTGACAACACTAAAGGTACTACTGTGCCGAGCCATTGGTATGGTGCGTGGTGCGTTACTGGTATTGTTGACAACCCGACATGGCTTAGCCTTTGCACGAATGGTGTGAATGCAAAGATGCTTTCGAACACCGGTAGCAGCTATTTCCCGGATATCTTGCTCTCGATGTATTCTGCCTTGCTGAACGGTTTGTTCATTCGTCCGTTCTAATGAGTGGAAGTTTCGAATTGCTTTAAGTTATCATGCCCGCACGTTGTGCGGGCTTTTCCTTTTTATAGGTGTCTTTTTTTGTATATTCTTTGCGTATGAAAGAAAAGAATGCGAAATCCAAGACTGCAAAGGTTAAGTCTAAGTCAAAGAATGCGGCGAGTGCTGAAAATGCCGCTTTGGTGAAAGAAAATGCGCCGGATACGGCGCTTGTGGTGCCTACAGATAGCTTGAATGCGTCTGGTGTTTTGGATGCTGTAGACAGTTCGAACGCAGTCGGTGATGCAGGTCCTGTTGACGGAGATTCCGCGGGAATGCCTGTGCTCCCGACGGCGGAACAGCTCGGGATTACAATTACTGCGGGGAATGCGGCAAGTGCCGGGAATGCTGCTGGAAATGCGCCGCTCTCGGCGACAGTGGGCGATACGATCAATTTCCCGGTGACGGTTTCGTGGAGCGTGAACGGGAGCGCGATTCTCGTGGTGCCGACGAGTTCTGCGAATGCGAAGGGCATTTTGCAGTTGGGCGTGTCACAGGAATCTAGCCGCTCTGTAAAGGACGGCAAGGAAATGGCACAGATCACGTTCAACTACAAGCTCGTGATGCAGGATACGGGCAACTTGAACATCCCTGCCATGCGTTTTGAAATCCCGACGCCGATGGGTCAGTCGCTCGATTTGCGTAGCGAGAGTGTGCCAATACGTGTTGATGCGCCGTTCAATGCGATGCCATTTATTGCTGGTGGTGCCGTTGGCGTTTGTGTGTTGCTTGCCGCTTTGTGGCGCATGCGCAAGCGCGCTAATGTGCGAGCAGCGACTGCTGCGAAGAATGCATTTGAAAATGCTCTGCGCGAGAAGATGGTGGTCTTGAAGCAGCGAGTGATGGTTGCCGACAGCCGCGAATGGCTCTTGGAGCTTGAAGGAATCTGCAAGGAATATGCCTTTGAAAAGTTCGGAGCTGCCGAAGGAACTGCCTTCGCTTCTGCCGTGAACTTGGATGCTCTCGTGGCTGATGGTAAACTTGACGGCTGGAAGCCCTTGCTCGAGGAATTTGCACACGCTCGCTACGGTGGTGGCAAGCGCGACAGCTTCGAGAATAAGGAAACCTGGAAACTTGCTATGTCGCTCATGGGCGTGAAAGAAGACGAGTAAGGGTTTGACGAAAGAACGGCTCTCCGAGCCTACAGATTAGAGACGAGAGAGGCGGCTTTGCCGCAGTGTTTAGTGGTTGGTGGTTAGGGGAGTGTTACCCTGAGTGGAGAGGCGAAAGCCTCGAAGTCGAATGGGTCCGGTGATTTTATTATGCGTTTATTCTGGAAATTCTGATACGCGGATGAAATCAGCAGATAAAATGCTCTTGCATTTATCGGAAATATTTTAACTTTATAAAATGATTCGAAAGTTTTGTTCGCTTGTTTTTTGCGTTATCGCCTTGCTTCTACTTTTAGCGGGGTGTTCAAACCATCCGCCTTCCGCCGCGCAGTTTATGAATGTGAAAAAGGATAGAATGAGTTTTGTTGTAGGTGGGACTGTTAGAACAGGAAATGTTGACAATCGCGAAGTCTCTTACGGCCCTAAAAATAATACGGCCCATGATCAATATTATTCGTATGAAGAAGGATATTGGAATTTAGACCTAGTTTGGTTTGCTGCTACATCTCATGTTGTATTGGGGCTTGCTCTTGAAGACTATACGTATAGAATGTTTTTAGGTCCTCGCTTTCAATATTTTGGTGTACAGGGCTGGGCTGGACTTTCTCCGAGTGATCGTAGAAAAGAAAAGGATAATCCCAAAGTAGTGGGTGGGGTTATGTTGATAGAGCAATTCCCTATATCGGAAAAAATCAAGGTAGGGCTTAGTGAACATATTTCGCGGAATTCATATAAGGTTATCAATCACACGGAATGCTGTTCTATGAATGAAATTTATGCTGAACAGTATGCTGAATTTGGTTTTGGAACATACTTGACATACAAAAACTTCTCTATTGAATTCCGTTATGGGCGAGAAATTGGTGAACCGAGAAATCGCTTTTATTTTATGACGAATTACGCATTCTTTAATTGATTTGAACTATAATTTAGACGTATGATTATTGATAAGGAAAAAGCCACACATCGTGCGGCGGGGCTTGATTTGTTCCGAGTTGTGGCAGCCGTGATGGTACTGCTATTCCATTGCAATATCCATCATGATAACAGTTTTGGAGCGCTGACGGGGTTTGTCTCGATGGGAGCCGTGTTCATGACGGCGTTCTTTATGCTTTCGGGCTATGTGCTGTTTTTGACGTACAAGGACAAGTCGCTTGTGCAGGCTCCCGCACTCAAGAAATTTTACCTGAAACGCATTTTCGGAATTTTTCCTTTGTATTTGGTCGTGGCGGTATTGTTTGTTGTAACCTTGGGACAGGAATCGGTGTCTCAGAATCTGGTGCTTTTGCCGATTGAGCTGCTTGGGCTGCAAAGCGTGTTTTCGACGCTGTTCCCGGTGAGCCATAATGACGGGACCTGGTTTATTTCCTGTTTGCTACTTGCGTATTTGGCGTTCCCGCTGATGCAGGAAGCTGTAAAGCAGATGACAACACGCACGAAGTGGATTGCGCTTGCGTTTTGCACAGCTATTTTGTTCTGGTCGCCGCTTGTGGTGCATACGTTCAAGACGGATTCGATTTATGCAAACCCGTTTTTCCGCGGACTGGAATTTTTCATTGGCGTTCTGTTGTGCTCGTTGCCGATCCGCGCGGGAATTGCGAAAATTCTTGCGACGTGGAAAGTCTTTGTCGCTGAGGCGGTGCTTTTGATTGCCGGAATTTCGATTGCTGTTCGGCTGAATGTTTTCGTAGGCAATTACATGCTTTACGATTGGATTGTGGTTCCGTTGTTTGCCGTTATGATTTTGACGCTGGCAGGGATCAAGTCGCCACGGCTGCAGGGGTCAGCGGTGCTGCGGTATGCGAGTGCGGCGAGCTATGCGTTTTTCTTGGCTCAAGTGTTCAATACACAAATTGAAAATTGGCTATTCCCGTTATGCGGGATTCAAAATAATGCGTTGCAAATTGCAGTATCGGTTGCTCTGTGTGCTGTCATTGCTATTGCGCTGCACGAACTTGTCGAAAAGCCGTGTGCGAGAATGCTGAAAAAGAAATTGTAAACGCGCGGCTATCGGAGGGCAGTTTCAAAGACGAGGACGAGTGCAATTAGCGTAAGTCCGTTTTTGGGACGAATTTTTTTGCTGATGGGATAAAATGCGTTTGCAATAAATAATATCGAGAAAAGGAGAATCCCTGCAGCGAGCATGTAGGCGGGAGTTCCTGAGCAACAGCGGTATATGCCGCTGTATGTCCCTGATATGAATGTGGTGGCCGCATTCACGGCAAGATATGATGCGATGCCGAGTGCTAGTTTAAGATGGTTTAGCCAGTAGTTTCGGATTTTTTCTTTTGTTGATAGGTAGTAAAAAAACAAGATAGAAGCTATAGGGACGTATTTGAAATATGGCAGAACGGTTGTTATTTTTAAATCGTGGAAGCCAGCGGTCCTGTTTGCGCTCATAGATCCTCCGACAAGTGCAAAAAGGGCAATGCCAAAACCTATTGCTACAAAGAAGACGAATGTGAAGCATCCGTCGGAGTCCGGCAAATGTTGCGTGTTGTTGTAGTTGTCTATTTCTTCTTGCGTTAATCCGTCAAATAAAGAGTCTTCGTTTTCGGGGTCAGATTGTTCGCTTGTGACTGAAATTTGGGTGCCGTTTAAGTTTGGATTTGGTTCAAAATTTTGTTTGGCGTCTGTTTTGTCTTCTTCGACTTCGATTTCTTCGATGCGCGCTTTGACGATGTTTTGACGCTCTGGGGAATCGTCTTTTCTGATAATATCTAAAACTTCATAGAGTTCGTCAAGGGACAGCTTGCGAATTTGTTCTTTGTAGTCTTTGAGATATTCTTCAGTGAATTTTGTTATCATGTGGCATAATATACAACAAATTATGCAATTGGGTGTTTTTAAGGGGCGGAAATAATGTATTATTAGCAGTAAACGATTTGGAAGGAAATTTTTATGAAATTATTGAATCTTGCTTGTTTGTTTTTTAGCTCTGTGGCGATACTCGCCTGTAGTGAAGGTGGCGAGTCTAACCCGGTGTCCGATAATTCAAGGGAAAATTTTGTGGGTGTCAAGTACCCGCTTGTCTTGGATGAGGCAAATCGGAAGTTTTCGACTTTTGAAGTGCACAGTCATGATGTTTGTAAAGTTGACGATGATAAATACGAATTCGTGACGATGGTGGATACACAACATATTGATAGGGTGTATGATTTCAGAGGCGATACGCTTGTTATTTTCTATAGCGATGAAGATGTTAGAACGTATGGTCAAATATTTGTTGGTGGTAAAAATGGACAGATTAAGAACAAATGGAAAATGATAAACTGTAAGTATGTTCAAGAAAGCAATTCTCTTGATTGCCGTGATGCAAGCGAACTGAACGGCTGGCTAAAAAATACAATCACATACTTTGATTTTACGCAGGATACCCTTTTTGCGTCCGTGATTGATTTGAATGGTAAACCAATAGACATGTATGCTCCGACTGAA
>Ga0256407_10002435_pt1 | contig 35659 bp, 33 predicted proteins | sample RumenRJG_04DNA_FD_193489 | JGI IMG/M metagenome (GOLD analysis project Ga0256407, IMG submission 193489) | Bovine rumen microbial communities from Lethbridge, Alberta, Canada - RJG_04 | ecosystem: Host-associated > Mammals > Digestive system > Stomach > Rumen | place: Canada: Alberta...
GTCGTCTTTCCAGCGTCTACATGGGCAAGAATTCCAATATTGATTATTTTCATGTGATTGTCCTCCCTTTACTGCCCCGAAGGGCATAAAAATCCCCAGCAGTAAAATACTTTTACCACTGGGGATTATAATTTGCGGACATACACATATACAGCATACACCTGTTTGTGATTGCTGTTTTTTGGGATATGTCAAAATTGATAAGGCAAAAGTATTCTTAAATTGGGTACAAAAACCAAGCCCCCGTGAAAGGGACTATCATAATTCTTTGTTCCCACTATTTGATTATAGTTTTATTTAAGAATACCTTGCCGCATATTTTTTTACTCCTTTTCTGGAATGAAACTATTATATCACATCAGCTTTAGGAAAGCAAGTACCTAAAAGAAATTTTTCTTCCCCTTATATGTAACAATCATACCGGCTTCCTAACGTTCAGAATGGTTTCTACTGTCTGCTGCGGTGTTTGGTTGGAATTGTCCAGCCAAAAGCCGATCCGTGGTGTTGTCTGCATTTTACTAAATACAAATTCAATGTATACAGAAAGAAATATATAAGGAGTGGGAGGGATTCCGCCGTAGTCGGCATTGTAGGAAAATCCAAAAGTTTAGATTTTCTCAAAATGCTTATCTTTTGGTCTTTGGTTCGGAATAGTGTAGTGCTGGCGGTCTATCTATTGTTTTCGGTTGCTTGCTTCTTTACCGTACATGAGCATTTACGGCCGGTTTCTAGGTCATTATAAAACTTTTCTGTTCAGGGAATTGTATAAATTATAGAAGATTATTTTCTGCGTTAGGGATTGTAGCCGCGAGCCGCAGGCTCGTTCTGGAGCGACCGTTAGGGAGCGGAAGAATGGAGCGCGGTTAGCGCGGAATGGCGGAAAGCCCGACCGACTGCCGATGGCAGGCGGGAACGCCCCCTCACCTTCTCCCTATCTTGTTATTTATTTTTTACAACAAATCTGATATACTGAAATAAGAACAGGATTATGAAACTAAACACAAACCTTACCGTTGCCATTCACACTATTCTCTGCATTGCTTATTTTGAAAAGGATAACAAAGTCACTTCCGATTTCATTGCCGGAAGTACTGGCATGAACCCGGTAATTATCAGAAAGATTTTGGGAAAACTCCAGGCAGCTGGAATGGTAGAAACAAAAGCCGGAGTCGGAGGCTCTACCCTTTCAAAGAAAGCCGAAGAAATTACCCTTTTGGATGTCTACAAGGCAGTAAGCGAAGAAAAGGAGAGCGAGCGTTCTGTTTTTAATTTTCATGTAAATCCTAATCCAAAATGTCCCGTTGGCAGCAAAATCCATGTCCTTCTAGACCAGCCATTAGATAATGCCCAAAAGGCTTTGGAAGAGGAACTGAAAAAAACTACAATTAAGGATTTGATGGGAAAGCTATAATCTAGTGCCCAATCATCGTATTTGCCCTGTATTCTGCATTCAGCTGGGCAATTTCTTTCTTACCGTCTATGTACTGCTGATAGTCAATTTCCATGCCGCCACAGGCACAGCACATAGAGCAATCGCTTCCGCAACCAAGAGCATCGGCAACGATTTTTTCTCGTTCTTCCTTTGTTGTGTCTTTTATCAAAATACTTTTCATTGATTGCCTGTCCCCTTATTTGTATTATAAACCTATCTGAGTAATAGGTAAATATCTGGAGGCCTACTATGAAAACTATTGAAACTAAATCAGCGCCGGCAGCAATCGGACCTTATTCACAGGCAATTCTCGCAAACGGATTTCTTTACACTTCAGGGCAGATTCCTTTGAATCCTGAAACAGGCACAATCGAGGGAAGTGACATTGAAGCACAGGCAGAACAGGCCATAAAGAATCTTGGAGAAATTTTAAAGGCGGCAGGAAGTGACTTTTCAAAAGTCGTAAAAACAACCTGCTTTCTCGCCCACATTTCAGACTTTGCAGCTTTCAATGCAATTTATGAAAAGTACTTTGTTTCAAAACCTGCCCGCAGCTGCTTTGAAGTTTCAGCTTTACCAAAAGGCGCACTCGTTGAAATTGAAGCGATTGCCGTTGTTGAGTAAAAAAGGCTGGTAGATATATGATTAACGAAAAGGTTTTAGACTTCCTAAAAGCCAAGGGATACGCGGACAGGCTCACCGAACACAAAGAAACAATCGACACCGTTGAACACGCCGCCCAACAAATCGGCTGCTCCGAGGCGCAAATCGCAAAGACGCTTTCATTCATCGTGGACCAAAAGCCCGTCATCGTTGTGATGGCAGGCGACGGCCGCGTCAACAGCTCAAAGTTCAAGGCCCTCTTCCATACAAAGCCCAGCATGATCGCCCGCGACCAAGTTGAGTCAATCACGGGCTTCGCTCCCGGAGGCGTCTGTCCTTTTAACGTTCCAAAAGAAATCCCAGTCTGGCTTGACGTTTCGATGAAGCGTTTTGAATTCATTCATCCTGCGGGCGGAAACGAATTCACTTCGGTAAAGCTCACTCCGTCGGAGTTGGAACAAGTGTCTGGCGCCGTCGGCTGGTGCGATGTCTGCAAGGGCTGGGAAGAATAAAAAGACTTTTTTATGAACTTACAACAAAAATTCCAGTCGCGTGTTCTCGTCAAAGCCAAGCGAAAGCGGCTCGCCCTTTTGGCTGCGAACTTGCGCGCCTGCGATTTTTATTTTGTCGTAGCGCTTTAGGTCAAAAAAGCCTTGGGTCGCCGCGTTGGGGTCTCCGTTTTTTGCGGAAAGCGTGAAGCGCGCTTTGCCGTCGCACAAGACGTAGCGGACCCGTCCTGCCTTGTTCAGCATCGGCTCGCTGACGACAAGGGCCGCGACCTTTTGGTCTTGCAAAGAGTTCTCGCCATTGCCAAAATCTCCTTCCTGACCAAGACTCGCCCCGCGCTCAAAAACAAAATATGTCATCTTGACGTCGGCGCGGTTAAGGCCCGCAAGCGCCGCCAAGTCAGCCACAATTTGCGGCATCTCCCAATCAAACTGCGCGTGGCAAGTGGCGTTGGGGTTTTCCAGCGCGGGGCAAGGGCTTGCGCTTTGCAAACAAGGCGAGGCGACTTTTAAGCCGCTCGCGATAAGAGAATCGCGCGCTTCAATCAAGGCGCGGCTTGTGGCCAAAAGCGCGGGCTCCATCAAAAGCATAAGGCCGCCGTCGTCCAAACAGGCGGAAAGATTTTTTACCAGAGCAGCGATTTTTTCCCCGCGCTTTTTTTGCCCTTTCCATAATTCGTTAAGGCTATGAGAGGCGATTATAAAATCAAATTTTTTGCCGTCCAAGAAAGCCACGCCGTTTTTGGGCTGGAAGACGTTCTCCAAATTGCAGACGCGCGTTTCGACGCTGGCGTTTTTTGCGTAGGCCGCTTCCAAAATTTTTTTGCCCAGACTTAGCGCGTCTCCGCTGGAATCGCAAAGACAAAATTCAAAGGCCATGTTTTGCTCTCCGCGGCCTTGCGCCAAATCGGCAAGCGAGCAAGACGCCGGCGCCGGCCCCGACCCCAAATCCAAAACGCGAACCGCGCGCTTTTTGGCCTTAGAAGCGGTTCCAGCATTGCCGGACGTTCCTGCCGAACCGCTTATCTCCGCGACGCGCTCAAAAAAGTTCGGGGCCTTTTGCAGGGCAGCCTTTGTTTGCGCGTAAGACACCGGCCAATAGTAAAGCAGATATGCCTGCAAGCTCGTGCCCTTTTGCATGTAGCCATTTCCGGCCAAGGCGCGGCTTCCAGTCAAGCCCCGCTGCAGCTCCACGACATTTTGCGCGGCTCGCTGCAAATTTATTTTCATTCCGTTGCTTTTTTTGCAGAGGGAAATGTTAAAGTCAATGCGCTTTTGAAGTATGTCCGAGGCGTTCTTGGGCTTGCGAACAGTTTCCGCCGCCGTCTTGGGTTTGTTAGCCGGCCTCTTTGCTTTGGAATCAATCTTCTTCATCGGCCGCTTTTCCTACCGAGCCGCCGCGTTGGCCAGCATAATCGCCGGAGCGATTTCAGCGGCGTAGCCCAAAAGGACTTCGGGCTTTTGCGCGAGCATCGCCTTTTTGTCGCCCATTCCTTTTAGGCAGGCGGCGGTCAAAGTTCCGGCGGCGTGGCCGGCTCCGATGTCGGTGTAGCTGTCGCCGACCATTACCGCTTGGCTTGGCCGGCCGCCCAAAGCCTTTAGAGCCATCACGATTCCGTCGGGAGCGGGCTTTAGCTTTTTAACTTTGTCGCCGCCAATAAAGGCGCCAAAATATTTTTCGATTTTAAAGTATTCCAAAATCTCAAGCAAAATGTTCGTAGGCTTGTTGGTAACGATTCCCATTTTTATTCCTGCATCATAAAGGCGCGCCAAGGATGCGGCCAAGCCCGGATAGAGTTTTGTCTTTATGATTGCATGGGAATAGTAGTAGTCCAAATAATAGCTTAAAATTTCCTGGCAGCGCTTTTCTTCAACCGGGAGCGGAGCGTCAAGCGGCAAACCTTTTGAAGTCCTTATCGCCCGCTCAATCAAAACGCGCGCTCCGTTCCCTACGAATGTTCGAAGCTTTGCGTACGACAATTCCTTCATTCTAAAATGTTTTAGGCTGGCGTTGACCGCGTCGCTGATGTCCGTCGCCGAATTAATCAAAACGCCGTCGCAGTCAAAAAGAGCTGTGGTGATTTTCTTTTGCATAAATCGCTTCCTTACCTTTTGAATCTATAATATCGATAATTTTTTCACTCGCTGGACAAATTCTATTTTACCGATTGAAATTTCCTTTTGCTCTTTGCCCACAAAAACGTTCAGGTAAACGCCGTCCTCAAAACTGTTCCTGTCGATTCCAATCGGAAAGCCTGTGACAAGCTTGGCCTTTTTGGAAAGCCTAAAAATTATTTGTTCGCCTTCTTTTATCGCTTGGTCAATCACATGAAGCTTTCCTTCGTAGTCCATTCCCTGCGCGGAATTTTTTTCAAGCGGAATCGCCGGAGCGCAAAGCTGCGAGTCGTTCACAATCATTTTGGCGCTGGCTACGTTCCGCAAAACGTCTTTTTGCTCTTCGTCCAATTCCAAGGCTTCTATCTGGGAATAAATTTTTTGCAAGCGCTTTTCGCTTTCTTGATTGCGCTCGGTTTTTTTGGCGCCCGTTTCCGCGCCTGCAAGCGCCTCGCCTTCTTTTAGCGGAACAAAATCATCAAGCGCGGCCTCGTCGCGAGCGCCCTTGATTTTTCCGATGTTCTCCACGCCGCAATTTTTTAGCAGCGCGGCGACTTCATCTTCGTCCTTGCAGTCAAGCAAAAAGACTTGCGGCGCCAAGCGTTCCAAAATATGTTTTTTCAAATTTGGATTTTGAATCAAAGCCTCGCTGCGCTTGGCGTCAATCTTAAGCACATAGCCCTTGTAAACAGAAATGGCCTTGTAGTTGGCCTCCCATTCCCTGATAGAAAATTCCAAGGCTTCCGGCACGGCAAAGTTTGAATTGTCCTTCAACACATTTACAATTTGCTCGCCGGTCATTCCTTGGTCAAAGGCTCGTATCGCGGAATTTTGGTTTATCTCAAACTGAACGACAGTGTCAAACTTTACCAAGTCAGCGAAGACCGCGATTTCCAAAACGCGCGCAAGGCCAAAGCCCGGCATCAAAGTCAAGCTAAAGCCCGAGTCAACGTTTACCATCGCGATGTTTTTGGGCGGAACGCGGCTCTCAAAAAAGCGCGGGTTCTTGTAAATTATTTTTTCGCCGTCAACGCTTTCGCCAGCGTCTTCAAAAAGCGCGAAGCCAAAAACTTCCGCCTGCTCCAACATTCGCTCAAAAAAAACGCCGCTGGAATTTCCGCGCAAGTCCGCTTCCTCCTGCCTATGCGACTGGATGATTCGCGCAAAGCGGCTTTGCGAGCCGACAAAAGAGTCTTCCTGCCCGCTTTCCTTGCAGCAAAGCAAGTAGGCGCAGCGCAAAAAAGCTCCGATTTTAAAGCCCTTGGCCGGAACGGATTTTAGCGCGTCCAAAAAGACTTGCGAATAAAACTTGGTTTTTGTCCTGCTGTAGCGCGCCGAAACCGACGAAAGCAAATACATCGCCTGCGACTGCGCGTCCATTTGCGCAAAGCTTTTGGCGCGCTTCCAGTCAACTTCAAAAACGCCTTCCTTGTCCTTTAGAATCAAAAGGTTTTCCAAAGCACTTGTAAGCAAGCGCGCCTTTTCCAAGCGGCCAGGAAACTTTTCTTCTATGTCGCTTTCGGCTTTTTTCTTAAAAGTTCCATCCAGCTTGCAAAGCTTGGGATTTTTTGCCACAAAAGACAGATACGACGCGACAAACTCCGCGCCGACGCATTCCGATCCCAAACGCTTTTCCGGCCCTTCGCATTCCGGAATCAGTTCCTCCAGCCGCAAGGCGTCGTCCAACGCGGGCGCCAAAAATGGATTTATCTTTAGCGCCTTAGAAAGGCCGTAGGCCACCGGCTGCTCGTAAATCAAAAGACGCGCCTTAAGCTCGCGCAAAATGTCTTCAAGCGCTTCGCAAAAAAGTTCCGCCTTAAAAAATTCCTGCAGCTTTGAAAGCGTGGCGCCCGGAATGAATTTTATCGCGCACAAAACTTGCGTGTCCGCGTCGGAAAGCAGCGCCAAAATGTTTTTCTTTGTCTCCTCGCGGCGCAAGAAGGTTTCCAAGCTTTCTATCAACTTTTGCTTGTTGTATGGTGTCTTGATCTCGCCAAGATATAGGCGCATGAGGGTCAAAAATTGCTTGTCGTCCAGCCGCAAAAAATATTCGCGCCAGAGAGCCACTTCGTTCTTAACCATTTTGCGCCGCCAGTTGGTCGGCGTTCAAAACTATTCTGTAGGAATAGCCTTGCTCCGCCAAAAATTTTTGCCTGTTGCTTCCAAAATCTTCGTCGCTGGTTTTTCGCGTGATGATTGTCCAAAATTTTGACACGCGTTCCTTGGGCCGCAAAATGCGTCCAAGCCGCTGCGCCTCTTCCTGCCTGCTTCCAAAAGTTCCCGAAAGCTGGATCGCCATCGAAGCGTCCGGCAAGTCCACCGCAAAGTTGGCCACTTTTGAAACGACCAAAACGCGAATCGCGCCGCTCTTAAAGTCACCGTAAATTTTTTCGCGTTCGGCGTTGGGCGTTTTTCCAGTGATGATTGGAACGTCAAGCAGGGCGGCCATTTCTTGCAGCTGGTCCAAGTACTGGCCGATGATCAAGATTTTGTCGTCGGGATTTTGCTCCACCAATTTTTTCGCCGCCAAAATTTTCGCGGGATTGGTCGCGGCGATTTTGTGCTTTTCGCGCGGGGAGGCAATCGCGTATTCCATTTCCAACGCCACCGGCAAATCTACGCGAAGCTCGACGCATTCGGCGCTTGCGATGAAGCCGGTTTTTTCCAAGTCCTTCCACGGAACGTCGTAGCGCTTGGGGCCGACCAAACTAAAGACGTGGCCCTGGCAGCCGTCCTCGCGGACAAGCGTGGCGGTCAAACCGACACGGCGCGTTGCCTGCAGTTCCGCCGCAACCCTAAAGACTGGAGCGGGCAGCAAGTGGACTTCGTCGTAAATTATAAGGCCCCAGTTGCGTTCCCTAAAAAGCGAAAAGTGCGGATAGGCGCTGGTCTTGTCGGGCCGCCATGTAAGGATTTGGTAAGTGGCGATCGTCACCGGCGCGATGGTTTTGTTTTCGCCCGTGTACTCCGCGATTTGCTCTTTTGTCAAATTGGTTTTGTCCAGCAATTCTTCTATCCATTGATGGACAGCGGTGATGTTGGTCGTCACAATCAAGGTTGAAGTTTGGAGCATTTCCATGATTTGCATTCCGACGACGGTTTTTCCAGAGCCGCAGGGAAGGACAATCGTTCCAAAGCCAGTGCCCGGCCCCTTGTCGCCGACAAGCGCTTTTGCGGCGGCCACTTGGTAGTCGCGGATTTCCAAATCTTTTTGCGCCATCGTTTTTTTGCGGAACGTTATCTCAAGCCTTTCGCCGTCGTTCAAGGGCGCCTCGTCCTGGACGGGCCAGCCCAGCTCCAGCAATTTTTGCTTTACGATTCCGCGGTCGGTCAGCTCAAGCAAAAAGGCCAAGTTGTCTTTGGCGCCGGAAGCGGGCGTCAAGAATTTTTTTGTCGCGGGATTGTTCAGTATTTGCGCGTAAATTTTTTGGTCGCTCGCAACTAAGTAAAGGTATTCGACGCGCGGCTCGTTTTTTGCGGGAACGGAATCCTGTGACGGAGCGGGAACCAGCTTAAGCTTTCCAAAACGCTCGGCCGTTTCTTTAATCCACGCTCCGACATTTTGCGGAACGTCGTAACGGCTGTAAGCGTCCAGAGTTTCCAAAATCGAATCGCTTTTAATGCCGGCGCTAGTCGCGTTCCACAAAGAAAGCGGCGTAAGCCTGTAAGTGTGCAAGTGCTCCGGCGACCTTTCCAACTCCGCAAAAGGAATCAGCGCGTTCCTGCACTCGTCGGCAAGCGGCGCGTGCACGTCAAGCAATATCGTCCTGTCGCTTTGAACAATCAGAGGATTTTGATACCTGTCGCCGCCTTCCGAAAATTTTTGCATAGCATTCTATGATAGCATAAAGCGGCCGCTTGCGCAATGTTAGGAGTAGGAAAGCATTCCCTCCCGCATTCTTTTTTTCCAAAAACAAATGTATAGCGCAATCCCAGAAACCACGCGAAAATTTATTACGATTTCTAAAAATTTACGCTAAATTCTTGATAAAAATTCCTACCTTATAGTTATAACGGCCAAGCAATTGCTGGCCGCGATATAAGGAGGTTTCGCATGAACGAAACAAAAATGGCGCTCACGCCGCAAGAAAAGTGGGAACAGGCGACAATCGCCAACAACTTCATCTTTTACAAAGTAATGAGGCACAACCCCGACGTCTGCAAGGAACTGCTGGAAATCTTGCTGGAATTCAAAATCGAGCGGATTGAAATGAGCCAGGAGGAAGTCGTAGACATAGACTTTGCAAGCAAGGGCATCCGCATGGACGTCTACGTCAAGGACGCGGACGGCCTAAAGGCCTACAACATAGAGATGCAGACCACCGACACCGAAGAGCTGCCGGAGCGCTCGCGCTACTACCAAGGAATCATGGACGTGGACTTGCTCAAGTCCGGCCAGCAGTACAAGGAGCTAAAGACCACCTACATCATCTTCATCTGCCTTGACGACGTTTTCAAAAAAGGCCTTGCCAAGTACACTTTTGAGAACCTTTGCCTTGAAGATGGAAAAACAAAATTGAACGACAGGACGCAAAAAGTCTTTTACATTTGCAAAAACTATGATAAACTGTTGGACGCAAGGCAAAAGGCCTTTTTGCGCATGGTCACGCAGAACTCCAGCAGCGACGACTTTACCCGGCGCGTTGGAGGCCTTGTCGAGAACGCCAAGCGCAACACGCAATGGAGGCAGCAGTTTATGGAATGGGACAGAGAGATGGCCTGCATGCGGGCCAAAGGCCGCGAGGAAGGACGCGAAGAGGGCGCGCGGCAAAACGCCCTGGAGACCGCGGAAAACCTTCTAAAAGAAGGCGACGCACCTGAAAAAGTCGCGCGCTGCACCGGCCTCCCCTTAGAGCAAGTTCAGGACTTGATGGCAAAAGTCACCTCCCCCGCATGACGCAAAAAACAACCGTCCAACACACAATCGCGCCGGTGTGGAATTCGCAAAGCCGCGTTCTTATTCTTGGAACAATGCCGTCGCCGGCAAGCCGAGGCGCGGGATTCTTTTACATGCATCCGCAAAACAGATTCTGGCGCGCTCTTCCCGCAGTCTTTGGAGAACGGCTTGAATACAACAACGCGGGAAAGCGCGGCGCGGACGACCAAGCCGCAAATCTAGCTGCCGCAATCGACGAACGAAAAAACTTTTTGCTGCGGCGCAAAATCGCGCTGTGGGACGTTCTCTTAAAATGCGAAATTCGCGGAGCGGCGGACGCAAGCATACAAAACGCCGTTCCAAACGACTTTACCCAAATTTTTGAACAGAGCCAAATCCGCCGCGTTTATTGCGCCGGAAAAAGCGCCTTTAATCTTTGGCAAAAGCATTGCGCCGCCGCCTACGAAAAACGCTTCGGCCTTGAATGCGCCTGCCTTCCAAGCGCAAGCCCGGCAAACGCCGCTTGGTCATTGGAACGCCTTATAGAAGCCTATTCAGTTTTAAGACAAAGCGCTAGTCCGCGCCAGCCGCTCTAGCCATAGCCGCGGCTTCTTGCGTCAAGTCTTTTATGATTTCGCTTGCGATGATTAAGCCCGCGACGGATGGAACAAAGGCCGTACTTCCCGGAATGTCCCGTCGCTCCGTGCATTTATGCTGCGCTCCGGGCGGGCAAATGCAATGGTTCCGGCAGCTGATTGCCATGTCATTTATTGGCCGCAAAACTTTTTCGGTGGAATAAACGACTTTGACGCCCTTAATCTTTCGCTTTTTGCATTCCTGGCGCATAACGCGGGCAAGGGGGCAAACCGAAGTTTGCGAAATGTCGGCCACCTTAAACTGCGTCGGGTCCAGCTTGTTCCCCGCGCCCATGCTGCAAATGATTTTTGTTCCCGCTTCCTTTGCCTGCAAAATCAAATTGATTTTTGCCGTCACCGTGTCCACCGCGTCAACAACGTAATCATATTTTGTAAAGTCAAACTGGCCGCGCGTTTCGGGAAGGTAAAAGCATTTGTGAACGTTGACCTCCGCGTCAGGATTGATGTCAAGGATTCGCTCCTTCATCACGTCAACTTTGTATTTTCCGACGCTGGAGCGGGTCGCGATGATTTGTCGGTTCAAGTTTGTCAGACACACTTTGTCGTCGTCCACAAGGTCAATATGCTGAACGCCGGAACGAACCAATGCCTCAACCGTGTAGCCTCCAACGCCGCCAATTCCAAAGACCGCGACTCGCGCCCTCCCCAAAATTTCCATCGCCTCTTTTCCCAAAAGCAACTCTGTTCTCGAAAACTGATTTAACATTTTTATTCCTCACCTTAAAACACGAGCGGCCGCCCACGCAGCGACAAGGCCAAAGAAGACCACCGTTCCAAAAATGTGGACGGGCATAAAGGAGCTTAGCGCGATTGCGCCAAAGCTGAGCGCGGTGGTGGCGAACGAAAGCAAGACCGCAAGCGAATTGACCGCGTCGCCGCCGCTTTCCACCGTGTAAATTATGTAGTCCAGGCCCAAGCCAAAAACCAAGATGATTCCCGTGACGGCAAAAAAGCCCAAAGGGATTTTAAATGCCGCGATGACGGCGGCCTCGCACAGCAAGACCAGCAAGGGAACGGCGGCGACTTTTGCCAGCGCCCTTGGCTTGTAAAAAAACGCAAGAACCAAAATCAAAACGACAAAGGCCGCGGCCAAAAGGACAAGCATGATTTTTGTAAGACGGTTCAACTCAAAGGCTATGTCGCCCACCTTGTCCACAAAGCAAACCGCCTGCTCTCCAGCGCCAAAGCGCTCGGCAAGGCTTTTCAAATTTTCCGCGTCGCCGCCGGAAACAAAAACCGCGCTAAAATATTCTTGGCCGATTTTTCCAAGCCACAAAGTTTCAAGCGCGTCCTTTAAGTATGGCGGAACGCCTTCCATGCCAGAATCGTCCGCAGATTCCAGCAAGGCGCGCGCCTCCAAAAAGTCCGGCGCGAAGTCCCGTGCCTCGCTTCCAAAAATTTCTTGCAATTCTGGAGCGGCTTCCATCAACTTTTTGCTGGCCTCAAACGACGCCTCTTTGCTTTTTTTAGACGGAACGAATTGGCTTGTCGCCGAAAATGAGTCGAGCCTTCCCGCAGCGACTTCCTCTTGCAAAAGAGCGCAAAAGGCTTCTTCGGTTTGCAAAAGAGCGTCGGCGCTTTTGGCGCGGACAATAAAATAGCGGGCGCCGCTTTTTCTGTTCATCACGCTGGCCGAAAGTTTTTCGTCCTCCAAAAGCTTTCCGCTCATCGTGTAAAATTTTCTAAGGTCGTTGTCCAAACGCAAGTTTTGCCTAAAGAAAAGCGCCAGCGCAAGGCAGCTTCCGGCGGCGGCAAAAAGCAAAATCTTTTTTAAATGTCGCGGGAACGCGAATCTAGCGCCATTCAGCATGGCAGGCGAAAGTTTTTTTTGCGGAACGGAAAGAGCCGGATAAAAGAGAACCGTCGTGGCAAAGGCGCTTAAAATTCCCGCAAAGCAAAAAACCGATATTTGCTTTAGCAAGGCGAACGGAGCCAAGAGCATGATCAAATAGCAAACTTCCGTGGAAGCGAACGAAAGAGCCAAGCCCTTGAAAATCTTTTTCATCGCCTGCGCTCCCAAAAGCGCTTCATGGCTAAAATACGCGCGCGTCCAAAAGTGCAGGCTGTAATCCAGGCATGTTCCAATCAAAGTCGTTCCAAAAACAAAAGTCAAAATGTGAATCTGTCCAAAGACCAAAAGCTCCGTTCCCAGACCAAACGCCGCGCTCAGCGTTATCGCCCCGACAGAAAAGAGCAACGGCCGCGCGCTCCTAAAGACAAGCAGCAAAAGAACGACCACCGCCAACATGCTAAGCGCGCTGATGACGGCCACTTGCCTTTGCGCGCTAGTGGCGCTCTTGTGGCTGTGGAAGGGCGAGCCGGAAAACACGAACGAAACTTTTTCCTGACCAAAATCGTTTGACGCGGCGACGCGGTTGGCGCAATCGTAAATCGTTTGGACGCCGTTTTTTTTGCTCGTCACCGAAGCGCCCTTTTGCGTCAACGCGCCGCGAACCATCACGTAATGCTCGCCATCGTATTCCGCCGCCAAAACTCCGTCGCGCAAGGCAAGGGACGTTCCGGTGTTAGAAAGGCGACCGATTAAATTTTGCAATTCCAAGTCGGCCAAAAAGAAGGGGTCGCCGTCAACAAATTCCAAAGGAGTAAGCGAAAAGGCGCCAAAGGCTTTTTGCAAGGCCAGCTCCTTAAGCTCGTCAACGCCGCCGCCTTGGTTTATTTTTTGAACCGTCTCCTTGTCCAAAAGCAAAAAACGGTTTTTGTACTGCCATTCAAAAATTTGGTCCAGCGACAAGGAGGAAGCCTCAAAAGAAATGCTCTCAAAAATTTTGTTCTTGGGATCCGCGGCGGCGGCCTCTTGGTCGGCCTTTAAAAGTTCCTGGGCAAAAAGAGAGGCGGCCTTCTTGGCGCCTTCAAAAGACTTGCAGCGCGCAAGGACAAAAAACTGCCTGGCGCTTTTTTGCGTCAACGCGTCGTCCGCCCGCGCCGCCGCCTTGGCCTCCGACGACTGCGGCAAAATGTCAAAGAGATTTGTGTTTACAAAAATCTTTCTGCCCGCGGCAAGGCAAATGGCCAGCGCTAAAAACACGGCGGCGTGCAAAGCAAGCCATGCAAGCGGCGCGGGATTTTTTTTAAGGCAAGAAAAAAGGTTTGCTTTCATTTTATGATTCACAATTTATTTGACAAAGCTTCATGGCGGCTAGCGCGTTCTTATGGCTTTCTGGAGTCACGCAGGCGCAACAGCTTGCGTCAACCGAAATCTTCACTTCCGGCAGCTTGGCTTTAAGAATGAACGCATTGCTTATGACGCAGATTCCAGTGCAAAGGCCGACAAGCTCGACTTCTTCCAATCCGTCCAGGCTTGCGGCATAGTCAGCGAGTTCCATTGAGCCAAACGAAAGCTTGTTAAAAATGCGGCTGTTCCCCACTTTAAGCTTGCTAGAAATCTGCCAGCCGTCAGTTCCTTCAACGCAGTGCAGAACCGGAAGATTTTTTCCTTCTTGAGTTTCAAGGTAGTTTTTTTGGTGAGTGTCGCGGGTGAACACAACAATCTCGCCAGCGCCCCGCGCCTCTTCAATTTTTTTCGCGACATTCGGAACAATCGCCACAGCCTCTTTTGTCCCAAGCGAACCGTCAATAAAATCATTTTGCATGTCAATTACGATTAATAGTTTCATGGTTTTCGCGCCCTTATTTTAGTTGAGGATTATACCAGAATCATTTTTCCTTAACTGGCATAATATATCACATTTTGACAAATTTCTATAGTGTTTTTCTCTGTCGCGGATGCGATGAGGAAAGGAATTAAGTTTGGAAGTTAATTCCTTGTCTATCTATCTTCAGTGACAGCCTTGCTGTCTTCCAAGAATCTGTCAAAGTCACTTTTGTAATTTGAATCTTGAATCACACGATATTTTTCAAACTCACTTTCTGCAAAGGCTTTCGCGATTTCATGTGTAACCTTGCCTTTGTCTTGCAAGATTTCAGCATCGTTGAATTTCAAGAACGCGTCAAGTTTTTCTGCCCAGTCAGCCATTGTCATGGGAATGTGACGGCGAGCCTGACGATTGGCGTAGTCTAAGTACATTTCCACAATCTCATTTAGCTCTTCAAGTTCATTTTTTTGAAGATAATTTTTGGCAATGGAAACATCCGCTTTTACTATCTTGCCGGTCGGAGCGGTCTTCCAACTGGTAAGCCCCATATTCGGCTTTGCATGATTTGCCCTGTCAATAATCACCTCTGCGGCAGTATGTCCATGAACCGCATAATGCATTTTATTCTGAACTGTGGCAAAAAAATCTTTGGTAATCTTGCTTTCCGGCGAATAATCATAAGCCGTGGCATAGATGTCTGTTATCTTTTGGTAGAACTTACGCTCGCTGGCTCGAATTTCTTGAATTTCAGAAACAAGATGGTCAAAATAAGCCTCGTCAAAAATCTGGCCATTCTCAAGCCGTTGCTTGTCAAGAACATAGCCTTGTTTTGCGAATGTTTCCAATATGCGGGTCGCCCACTGGCGGAACTCAACAGCCGCCTGGGAATTTACTTTATACCCAACCGCAATGACGGCCTTTAATCCATAAAATTTATAATTGTAAGTTTTTCCATTGTCGGCAACTTGTGCAAAATTTGCACAAGTTGAAATTTCAGCTATTTCTCCATCATCAAAAACAGATTTTAGATGCTTTGTTATAACGCTTCGTTCCACGCCAAATAATTTTGCAATAGAAGCCTGCGTGAGCCAGACATCATTGTCCTGAACACGAACTTCAATGCTTTCTTCGCCAGATTGTCGTGTAAAAGTGAGAAAATCTATTGTGCTGTTGCGGATTTGAAGTGTCTTTGAATTTTGATTCATTGTATCCTCTCTTAAATTTACTTATATGCTAGAAAAATATTGCGGTCAGTTATTTTCATGCAAGAAGATTTAGATGGATTATAAACAGAATTAAATTCATCTAAATTTGCAGTTTCAAATGCATACAAAATTTGTATTACTTCCCTATCATTTTTAATAAAAAAATTTCTCGTTGTATAAAAACGTGCTTTAAATGTATAAAGCGCTTCTGATTCAAAGTGAAAGCTTTCTGGTACTTTATCTTTATTATTGAACTTTGAATCATTGAATACAAATCCAATATATTTTACGCAAGCAGAATTTGGCTCAAGATTAAATGAAGAATAAAATCTCTTTTTAGCGTATTCTTCTTGCGAATGATATACTTCATCATATATATATGTTGGTTTCATTGGAATCAAATTTCCTTTATACTCCAATGTACACTCAATTCCATTTATCGAACGAATATAATTCCCATAATTAGTCATTACAACAGGAATTATAATCTCATCATAATTTTTATTTGTTTTTACAGTGTATATTTGCGCAGGTTCTTCAATTACAAGTCGAGTTCTTAATAAAGGCAAAATAAAAGAAACAAACGAAAAAATTAAAGCCACAACCGAAATAATTATACCAATTACCCCAAGCATAGAAGATTCTTTACTATCTGAAGTTTTTTTCTTCAAGACATTTTTCATTTGGCTGTCTCCCGAAATTCCAAGCTTATTTGCATATTCCCATTTTCCCGCCGCTCCAGCTCCGCCTGGAGAATGTATGAGGCAACGTCTATTGAGAAGGGATTTGTGTTAACTTTAGCCATTACTACCTCTTTTACAACTTCTCATAATAAGTTCTAATCTTAGCCGCCATCAACTTGCGTCTCTGAACTAAGAAAGCCTCATAATCCTTGAATGTCCAGTCTTTAATATCAAGTGGAATACAATTATCAGAAAGATTCTTTTTGATGGCATCTTCTGATTTGAGATTACCGATATGGTATTCCCCTTTTTTGCATTGTTCAAAGACTTTTGTAAAATATTTACAAGGTTCATCTTTGCCTACTGCGATGTTTGTTGGTGTATCAAGATAGGTAAAGTTTGCAACCTGATTATATTTTGCTTTGTCGTTGATTCCGTTATCAATCAAATATTGTTTTGGGAAGATATGATGAACATCACCCATTGTTGTTATAAGATTTGAAAACTTTGAACCTTCGTTGAATAAGGAATCACTTCCTTCTCTACAAGAAGCTGCCCAGAATACACAAAGATATGGACTGTTTACAGATGATGTTTCAAGGTTCTGCACAAGCTCAACATTCCAGAAAGTATCAGACAAAGTCTTTTCTACTTCTTCAAGCCAAGGCAAGAATCCTTTTTCTTTAATTCGGCGCAAATCTAAATCCATTGCAGATTCTGGAGATGAAATATAACGGCCTGTCAAAGTGCTCATTACATACCAGCGCTGAACATAATTTTTGACTTTTGTTTTATCAATTGGTGAATCTTTCAACAGTCGTAAATAAAGCGTGTATGCAAAATCCAGCGTGATATCTGAGGTAATTAATTTTTTAGAAATAAAGCCTGCATCTTTGATTGCAAGAACAAACTGTTTGAAGTTGTATTCGTTCATGTAATCTAGAACACCGTTAGAAAGATTTTTGAATGTTTCTTCTGCAATTGATTCCTTAAAATCTTTTGTTTCAAAATCACGACCTTGCAAAAGACTTACCAAGTCTTTCATTTTTCCTCGAGGATATTGAGACATAAATGCAACACGAAGCATATCACTGTAATCAGGATCATAAATGTCATCATTATCATCTTTGAGCCATTTTAATTTTGGAGAATAATCAGTTTTTGCAAATTCTTCATCTTTAGTCATTTCTGGGTACCATTTTGGATCCACAGCAAGATGAGAGAAATAGTCGATTGCCTTACGAAGCATATTTCCGCCATAAGTTTCGTTTGCAGCAATACGACTCATCGCAAAGTCAGCCTGATTAAGTTTTGTTCCCTGACTGTTTATGCGGATAAAGATTTCTGTTACTTCATCAATGCTCAATTCTTTATCAAATAATTCAATTACACCAAGCTTACGATTTTTAATGTCGATAAGTTTTGTTATCTGCTGATTAAAATCTTTTGGTGTAATATCTGGATTTGCTTCACAGAAATTTTGAACAAAAGAAAATGAATCAAAGCTTGTCTGGAATATTACAGAAATATCAGGAATCCATTTTTTATCTTTTAAAATAGCATTGTCCTGAACAGCAAAACATTCTTCATCATTTTTCGCAAAAGGATTGTAAGCAATTGCAATATGCTTCTTTTCAAAATCAGCATTGAATACTTCAAGCCCACTTAATGCAGTCATCATGGCAGTAACACGCTGCTGGCCGTCAATCATGATTTTCTTGCCGACAGAAAGACTTCCGTCTTTAAGCTTTAAATCCGGACTTTTGGAAATAATCAGATACCCAGTTGGATAACCCTTATAAAGAGAATCCACAAGATCACGAACCTGCTTTCCCTTCCAGACAAACGGACGCTGTATTTCTGGGATAGCGATTTCATTTGATTTGATAAAATTTAAGATCTGTTCGACTGTGTAGTCGTGTACGCTGTATTTTTCCGACATAATGATTTCTCCTATATTTTATACAAGTCTTCTCAAATCAATAGACAAATTACTCATATTTAGAACATCTGAATATAGATGCACTAATATCATTTTTTTAATAAATCTTATCAAGGTAAAAATATTTTCAATAGTTAATTTTGAATCATCAGCATGAGCATAGGCATTTCTAAACTGAATCATTTGTTTTACAACTTCATCTCGATTATGTTTTTCAAAATCTTCTACAAAATAATTCTGATGTAAGTCTAAAAATAAATTTATTCGAGTTTTGAATGATAATTCATAGGAATGAGAAAAGGAATCCAATACAGCCTGCTTGTATTTATCTAAATAATTCTCTATTTTATATTTTTCAGTTTTATAATTTTCTAAAATTCCATCTATTTGGGAAATTATAGCATCTTTTATACCATTTAAGATTTTCTTATTTTTATTACTTTTAATAAAATAATCATTTAAGGAATAAAATTTGGTTATCATACCTTCAAAAGAACGAATATACGCATCCAGCAACATATCTGTCATATATCTTTCTCTAAAATGAAATGTATCAAAGAATAAAGCATATGCAAGATTTGTTTCTTTATAATATGAATACCAATTATTTAATGCAGAAAGATTTTTTATTAGATATTCAAAATGAAAAAAAGATTCTTCTGAAAACTCTGGATTACATGTTTTATGATTTACAAAAACTTCATTAGTTTTCAGGTTTGATTCAAAAACAAGATAAAAATTCTCAATCTCTGATTTTCGACCAGTCATCAAAACAAAAAAATCATTGTATATACGTCCATATTCAAGATACTCTAAAAAAGTTTTCGGTTCCTTAAAAATTACAATCAACTTCGCTGTTTGAATGTATGAAACTTGATTGTTACGTCTTTCTGTTTCAAAATAATTCTTTATTATTAATTCATCTTTATTATTTGTAATTGTTTTCCATTCTTTCGTTTTAGGAATCGATAAAACATTATTTTTTGTTTCCCCATCTAGCATGTCAGCCCACATTGATAATGCCGAGAATTTAAATTCTGCCTTAGATATCGGGGAATTTGAATTTACTTTTGCATCTAAAATATACGCTCCAACATTAATTTTTACATAACGATTATGGAAGCATTTTTTTTCATCCTTACTATCAAATGATTCGCACCAGTTATTATTACTCAATGAACAATGGAGTAACGATATTTCATGTTTTTTACTTCCAATAAGGATTATCCCCTGGATATCATAAAACTCTAGGGAATGTTCTATAAAATTTGTTAATTCTACAGTTTCAATCAAAGGTGATGAATATGAAATTTCCATCTCAAAAGATCTATTATCAATTACAAAAAGTTGTGCTTCGAAAAAAATATTCTTTAAAGATTCAACCTGTATAGAGAATTTTCCTGGGTACCTAATATGTTTTGTATTTTTCAATTTCCTATAAATATACCCCTTATTTCAAGAAACATGTTATAGCTTTAGCATTTTATATTCATTGGAATCGGTGGAAATCTGGATTGTAATAACAAATTATTAGCTTCTGCTATATACATTGGTTGTAAAACATTAAAAAGTCTATCTGCAAATTCAGATTGATTGTAAATACCATCAGTTTCATTAAGAATGGCCACTACAACAAATCCGATAGATACTTCAGCCAACTTTTTCTTTTCTTCATCTTCAATTGTAATGGTCAATTTTAATTCACATTGCAAATTATTTTCATTAGGCTTTTCTGGCATCATATTAAGCCTATTCATTGCAATCTGCATTTTTGTAGCTGGAACAAACTGATTAATAATTATATCTTTTTCTTTTAAAAGAACTGTATTTATTGTCATAAAACATTTCCTATATACGATACTGTTGAGGATTTCGAAACTTCTGAATAATTATCATTTGCTATTTTATTGTCAGAAGAATTCATTTTGTAAGTTGTGTTCTTTTGATGAACGACAGCAATACCATTATAAAAATCATTTGACATAGAGAATATGAAATTATCAGGTTCTTCCGAAGCTTTTTTTAAAATAGCAGCATAGGCAATCTTATATGCATCAGCTAAATTATAATTAAGCATTCCAACATAAGACAACCAAGGAAATACACCTAATAAACTAACCAATGCAGCAGCTGCTGCTGAAGGTGCTTTAGACTGGTTCTTCCATTTTGAAAGAGTTTTAGGGGGTAAATATAAACTCCTCTCTATTTCTACAAAGGAATTTGTTTTTTCCAATTTTTCAAGAATTTCTGATATACAATTATTTCTTGCTATTGAAGTAGCTTCTTTTATAGCAACTTCATTCTGTTCTTCATAATCCAAATCAAGATTTGCACCACAACAAGAACACTCATAACTATTTAATTCTGTAGAATGAGTCTTAAAACTATAAGTTGCCTTATATTCCGTTTTCACTTTTTTTAAGGCATTTTCCGCCCCACAAATTGGGCACTTCATCATTTCTTATTCTCCAAAAGTTTTGCGAATATCATTTCGCCTAAAGACATAGTTTCACCAGTATTATCTGAATGAAACGATTTTATATACCAACCACTTTGTGTTTTTAAAATACAAAAGGCTATATATAAATCCCATGTCTTTTGATTAATCTTGTAACTATCTATAGGAGGATGTTCTCCATGATAGCCATTCTCGAATTCTCTTGTATTAACATAACAAAAATCCTGCTCTTTATATTGTGATATAAAATTCAGGATTTCTAATTTTCCATTAAGCCTCAACGGAGAGTTTTTAGCACTTTGTTTAGCTCCGTTATCAATCATTATTTTTTCAGGATATTTCTTACAGTCATTAAGAAAATCCTTCAGTGAATACGCTTTCTTCCTTGTTTCTACTCCTTGTATTTTACTTGTTTCCAACTGATTACATCCCCATTACATAGTTTTGCCCCACCATGTAATTATTATACCATGACTAATAGATAAAGTCAATATTTTTATCCCTTAGGGATAATTTTATGTACTATTCAAAATACAAAATTTGTACCTTATTCGGTTTCAATGTAAATCCAATAAAAGCCCAATGATTCATTTTAAACTCATACTTTTTTCCTGCAACATAATTCTTTATCGTATCTAAAGAAGAAATGAATGTCTCATTCTTATAGCAAATTATTGAGATTCCCATCGTGTTAGATTCTAAAATATATGAAAATACACTGCTCTTGCCTTTAGAAGCTTGTTTCTGAAGACCTCTTATCTTATTGAGTATATCTTTTTGTGTTTTTAACCCTGCTGTTAAAAACTCTTTTTCTATTGTAAATCCGATTTTTCCATCACAGTCATTTATTTGTTTCAAAAATATATTTGCTCCAACAGCTATTTTTCTCTGAGGCTTTTTCTTTCCTTGCAGATAGTAATTATCAATATCTGTAGAACAACCAGAAAGGCTTATCATATCAAAGTCCCCTTCAAAACCATGAATCTTATCAAACACTAAATCTCGAATTAAAAATGTTGAAAGATAATCAAGTTCTGTTGATGTATGAATCTTCTTTTCAAGAACACACCTTCTTCTCTGTTCAAGGTAAATTAAAAACAACGAGCCTTTTTCCAATATGTCAAAGATCATATATAAATCATACATAGAAAAAGTAAGTATCGGATTTCTTTCATATACCTCTATTGTTTCATAAAGATCAGAAGTAATTGAATCAAGATTTTCCAATTCAACTGTAATTAAATATATATCTAGATAATTCTTTTTTGAAATAATTACATTTTCTTTTCTATTGTGAAATTCTGCATCTTCATTATTATTTATATACTCATAGGTTATTTTACATTGTTCATGTGCATCTGCTATCAAATTATTTATTGAACGTTTATAACTTCCTTCATTGCCCTGCTTTCCTTTTTCTTGAAAGCTCTTGCTTTTAGCTTCTACAATTAATAAATAGTTACCCGTATCTACAATAATATCAGCTTCATGCTTAACCTTATCTGGAGTACAATATGTTAGACCATGATAAATTTCTGAGCGATTAAAAAAAATTTGAAGTATATTGAATATCAACTCTTCAAATTTCTGCCCTTTTGAAAGTCCAAACTCCGTAAAAAGTTTTTGATCTTTCTTAAATTCATCTTCCAATATAAGTAATTCATTTTTAATTAATCGCAATGGATTACAGCAAATATATTTATTTTCATATTTAAAAATAGGTTTTCTGTAAACTGGATTATTTGACCTTGGTAGATAATTTGTATTATCTGATTCTTTTATTTCAAAATAATCTAAAAGCCTTTCAAATCTATCCATAGTAAATTTGATACGACTTCTTTCACTTATATATGCAAATAAGTCTTCTTTCGTAAAAAACAAAATATTACTGCCGTTTAAATGTTTTACATATTTATCATAAATATAACTAGTTATGGCTATTCTGAATAAATTAATATCTATAAGATGAAATCCTGTTCTTTCATAAAAAATATTCAGGAATTTTTTCTCCAAAATATTATTTAAAATATTTTCCATAATCGGAATATAAAAAGTACGCTCTGTATACTGAAAAAGAACATTATGATTCGTAAACTTTTCAGGTTCGCCAGAAGAAAGCATTTCCTTAAGCATTGATGAACCGACAATATCCATACAAATATCAAATATGCTATTTACAATTTCTTCTGCTGGCTTATCCAAGCTTTTATCTTTTTGAAAAGATAAAAATAAGTCGGCTATATAATCTGAAATTAATGCATCATCATTTGGAACTCTGTTTCCATTTTTATATATGTAATTATCATTGATAAAAGCTCTTTCTAGAACTGGCAATAACGAGTATTTCGAAATATAATTTTTTAGCTTTATAATATTATCATTGAGATCTTGAAAAGATTTTTGTCTTAGTTGATCTAGATAATTGTCCATATTTTAAAAATCCTTAGATATAAAATCTTCATTCAAATATATATTTTTTTTTATATTTTACTAGGATATATCTATCATATTATAATCACACATTAAGTAAAATACACTTTTCATCATTAATAAATGTATTATATAATGCTTCACATTCCGATAATAAAATAACATCCGCATGGATATTATAAATTGAAAACACAATATCTTCAATTTTGTTTCGTAAATCTATTATACCTTCAAGTGAATAGCTTTTTTTGTAAACAACAAGAATATCAATATCATTCGGTCTATCAGAAAATCGTGCAGAACCAAATAAATAAAACTTAAATAATTCTTTATTATTGATTTCTTTTCTTAACTCTATAATTAAGGAATTTATCTCCATCATAGTTTAACGCACCATAAAATTCTTTATAGGTAAATAATGCAACTTTCCGATCCTTTGCCATTTTTTTTGCATCTAAAGTATAAGAATTCCAAACACTCATAGTTAGTATTACATTTATATCTTTATATCCTTCTGTACTAAGATACTCATAGACATCTGCTTCTGAAACAATATAAATATTTGTTAATAATACATTTAAAATTTCTCCTGTTGTTTTAGTAATTCGATAATAAATATCTGATAACTGTTCAACATTAGAAACACAATCATGACGATTCATTCCTTTTACAAATACATCTATTGATTCTTTGCGAGGAATTTTTTCATATCTAGAATCTCCATCTGGCATACTTTTTATTCTCCTAAAAGTGATAGAAATAATTCTTTTGGAAAAAGAGGAACATTTGCTCTTTTTTCGTCTGTAAGATGATTTATCTCAAAAGAATGTACATGGTCTTCATATAATGGAATAAGTTCCACTTCATTATTTTTCAATAATTCTTTATTTACTTTTAGTAATTGCAATATTTCTCGATTATTTGGAATTATTTTTGACATTACATAGTCATCCCATGAATCTTTCCTATCATCTATAGAAATAGATTCTCTTTCTTTTGTTGGGCCATAAGTCTGATAATAATAGCTATTACTTGAATTAAATTCTGATATCTTCGAAACAAACTCTTTTCGATTCTTGCAAATATATTTACTAGAAAAAAGTGTTTTTACCTTATTTTCATGTTCTGTTTTCCATAATAGCAATCTATCTCTAGTATATTCTAATGGTGCTTTATCAATAATAGAATGACAGTTTGGGCATAGAAGCAATATATTATCCGGAGAATCAATGTCTCCCTCAATTTTTTCATTACTTCGAGGCCCCTTATCACCCACAGGTATTATATGAGCAGCTTGCTCTATATCAACAAATGTTTTTTTTGTAAAAAACACAAATAAATCCTTATTACAATCTGGATTTTCACAAAATCCTCCAGATCTTGCTAAAAGATATTTTAGTGTTTGTGCTGGAAGTTTCTTTCTTTTCATATCTTACAACTCCCCCCTAAACGCTCTAGCCAAAATCGATTTTTTTAGCAGGGCGATTTGGTCTAGGACGGTTTGGGCGGCTTCTTTGGCGTGAGATTCTTTTTCTAGTACGGTGTCTAGGATGCGGACGATTTCTTGTTGTTCAGGAAGAGACGGAACGGGAATTTCATAAGCCCCAATTTTCTGGGCATTTATATTCGATTGATTGACTCCATCCGTTTTTACAGAATTACAATATTCTTTTGCATTTGGAGAATTTAACATATAGTTTAAGTAATCCCCAATAAGCATTGTTTTTATATAGTCTAGCTTTATCAAATATCCGGCATAAATTGCAGGAATATCGCCACGATAAATTGATGTTTTTCCAACCCATTCTGGACTGTTTGTTCTATTAAATAGAACATCGCCTTTTGAAAGACTATATTTTTTTATATCTTCTTCATCATTTGAAAAAACAAGATCATCATATTCAATTTCACCGTGTTGAAGATTTCCCATTCTTATAACTGCAACTTTTCCAGAACTTTCAGATTTTTTTGCTGTTCCATATTTCAATGATGTACAACATTCACCTATAGTCTTTTCTTCCCAGCTCTCATCGCTTACACCGTTTTCTTTGCGCCAGTTGGCGGTTAGTTCGCCGGAGAAGGCTTTGTGCAGGATGGCGGCTTTGCGGGTTTCGAAGTTGTCTAGTACTGCTTGTGATTTTTCCTGGGCTTGGTCTAGTTTTGCGAACATTGTTTCTATACGTTTTACGATGCGCTCTTGCTCGGCAAGAGTGGGCAAATCCAATTTTATCTTTGAATATTCAGAAATCCAGTAACGCTTATGATTTGCAGAATCAAACTGGATTGTCTGCATTTTATAAAATAAATATTTCAAATCTGCTATTTCTTTATTTGCAGAAAGGATTTTCATTGCTGAAGATTTTACTTTAAAAGGAAAATCAACATATTGTGAGGATGTAGTAAAATCATCAAAAATTATGACTGGAAGATTTGTATAAATTCCTTTTGTTTCATTTGTATATCCAATAATAAATGATTTTCCTGCTGTTAAAACTGGAGTTTTATATGAATCATCATAATCTGTAGATTCTACAATATAGTCAGTAGGTTGTTCATAAGGCAATAATTCACCTAATTCGTATTCCATCTTCTACTTCTCCGTCTTCTGAAGTTCGCGGACAACTTCTTTGATGAGGTCGGCGGCCATTTCCAGCTGGTCAATGCAGTCCTGGGCGCTTTCGATTGGGTCGGGGAGGTCTTCGTAGTCGAGGATGCTTTCGTCGCGGATAAGGCCAAGGTCAAGGCTGTTTCCTTTTGCGGCAATCTGGTCGCGGGTAAAGCAGTTCCAGCGTTCGTCTTTTATTTTTGTGCGGTCACTGGCTTCGTAGGCTTTTATAAAATCTGCAAAGTGTTCTTTTTTGAGTTGATTTGTTTTGCCAAAGCTTGGCATGTTGGTGCGAAGGTCGTAGAACCAGACTTCTTTTGTGTTGTCTTTGTCGGTTTTTCCGCGGGTAAAAAAGAGGACGTTTGTTTTTACGCCCTGCGCATAGAAAATGCCGGTCGGCAAGCGCAAAACCGTGTGCAGGTTGCATTTGTTCATTAAGTCCACGCGGATTTTTTCGCCGTCTCCGTCTGCAAAAAGAACATTATCTGGCAAAACTACGGCGGCTCTTGCTTTTCCGTCTGCTTTTAACGAGCGGTAGATGTGCTGCAAAAAGTTGAGCTGTTTATTGCTTGTGGTGTAAGTAAGGTCTGTGCGAAGGGCACGTTCACCGCCTTTTTTAGTTCCGAATGGCGGATTTGTAAGAACTACATCGTAGCCTTTCATTTCCATTCCGATAGAACTTAAGGTGTCGCCCAGTGTGATTTTGCCGTTTATGTCGTGAAGATAGGCGTTCATAAGGGCAAGGCGATGTGTGTCGTGAACAAGTTCTGTTCCGGTAAAGGCCTGGCTGTCTTCAAACTCCTGCTGCTCACTTGTACAGTGAATGAGGTTGTCGTTATGGTCCAGCACGTATTTGTGCGCGCTGATCATAAAGCCAAAGGTTCCGCAGGCCGGATCGTTGCATTTTTCTCCAAGCTGAGGTTTTACAAGCTCTGTCATTACATCGATTAAAACTCGCGGTGTAAAATACTGCCCTGCTCCACTCTTTTTTTCTGTGGCGTTTTTTTCCAGCAGGCCTTCGTAAAGATCGCCGAGTCCTTCGTCTTTTGCGCTGAACCAGTCGAGGGCATCTATGGACTTTATGATTTTTTCAAGATTCTTTGGTTCGTCAATTGAAGTCTGACTGCCGGCATAAATCTCAAGTACACGGCCATTTGTTTTTGTTCCCAGGTGGTCAAGAAGTTCTTTGTAAAAATCTTTGAGAGCAATTCCGTCTTTTTTTACAAGCTTTGCCCAGCGATATTTCTCCGGGATTTGTTCTTCGGCTCCTGGAATCTCTGAGCACATTTTTAAGAACAGAATGTATGTAAGTTCGTTCAAATAATTTTGATATGTAATTCCATCGTCGCGAAGTACATTACACAGGTTCCAGAGTTTGCTAACGATTTCTTGTGTGGTCATGTTATCTCCTATTAGTTCTCATATCCCTTAGCTTCTACGTATCCCAACAAATAGAGGAAAACAGGAGCCGGTATTTTGAAAATCTTTTTTCCGTTTTTATATTCATGCAAACCAAAATCATCAATAGTTTTTGTAATAACCAAATTTGGTTGTTCTGCTTGTGACAACTCTACAATCAAATCTTTTTCTGATATTGGAGAGTTTTCGCGATATTTTACTTCTATCATTATTGGATTTGTATTCTGCGCATACTGGACAACTATATCTATTTCTTTGTCCTTATCTCCGGCGCGACAATATCCAACTTTTGTCACAGCTTTATAATTAAAAGCTTTAACATGTTTGTATACAGCTGTTTCTGCGATGATTCCAAGTTCCACCGCGTCATTTGTAATATCATCTTTCATTAATACGGCGTTTCTTAACGCAGCGTCAGCGATATAAATCTTATCCTGTGATTTTAAAATATGTTTTGGCCCAACATTTACAAGAGGGCTTATATAAATTAGGTTTGCCCCTTCAAGATAGAGAACATATTTCTCCAATGTATTTCTTGTTACCTGAAGTTCCTTGCAAATTGTATTCATATTAATGATGTTAGAAGAATTGTAACAAAGATAAAGAAATACTTTTTCTATGTCGCCGATATTTCGCACAGGATACAATGCAGGCAAATCTCTTTTTAAGGCTTTATCTACAATGTCCTCACGCAATATTCGTTGAGCGTAAATATCATCTTTTGAAAGAGCAAGTTCCGGGAAGCCTCCTACCTGCAGATATCTGATGAAGTGCGGTTGAAGAGAAGCAAGTTTGTTTAATATTTCATTCTGTTCTTTTTTTTCCAGAAGATAAATTTGCGTTGGTTTGATTCCAGCAGGGAGTTCTCCCACCTCAATACCTAAAAGCTTACAGTATTCATAAAAGCTTAAAGTTGGAACAAGAATTGTAATCCATCTTCCAAGTCCGCTTTCTCTAGTCTTGTCAGCAAGAATAGGACTTGCAGATCCTGTCGCCATTATTCTGATTTTTGGATTCGTATCATAAAGAACCTTAAGCCAGGAATTCCAATTTTCGGAATATTGAATCTCATCAAAGAAACAGTAGAAAATTTCAGACGTTGTTATATTGCGTTTGTAAATCTCAAGAACATCTTCGATGCTGCAAAGTTTTAGTAACGGGTGGTCAAAGGATATGAAAATGATATCTTTTGGATTAATCCCATTTTCTATAAGTTTTGCGATTGTCTGGTACATTATTGTGGTTTTTCCAGTTCGCCTTGCCCCGCTTAATAAAACTGTACGACGAATTTCTGCATTATTAAAAGCGTTCCAGCTTTCGTAAAATGCAATTCGTTTCATTGGCTTGTCAAATTCTTTTTGGACAATGCCAGTTTTCCACCAGGGATTATATGAATAGAGAAGATTTAAAATGCTTTCTTCGGAAAAATAACTCATATTTTGCCCCCATAATTGTCAACTAATACACCTTAATGATAATATTTATGGGTAAAGATTGTCAATATGTTGACAATCTTTTTGCAAATTATTGTCATTCGCCCGCAAAAATTGATAATAATTACGCCGCGTCATCATACAAGTATTTATTCAACTCTTTAATCAACGCACGCAGTTGGAATTTAAAATCTTTGTCTATGCGCTTAAAGCCGCCTTTGTTGCGGAAAATGACTTCTGTGTCAAAGACAGATTCGTCAAGAACATTTTCTTGCAAAAGGTTGGCTTCTATCATTTTAAGCCAGCCAAGTTCTATCTGGTCAAAGTTGTGGTTTGCCTTTAGCTTTGCGACTGCCTGTTTTATTCTGTCTTCGTGATTCAAAAGCGGCGCGCCGACGGCGTAACTGCGGATTACATTGATAATGTCTACCGTCATATCGGCGTTGGTCGTCTGATTTATCGCCGTGTTCAAACTGGTCAGGTCGTAGCCGTCGTTGGCAAGTTGGACGCAAAGCGTTTTTAGAGCATCGCGAGTAAGGCTTGCCGGTTTGGCGCAAACGATATTCAACGCGGCAATTTTGTCGCGATTGTTCTTTATGTAGTCAGTGAACTCTTCAAGATAATCCTGCGGCTTTTCAAGATTGCGCTTGCCGTAACCTCGTTTTACCTTTACGCCGCTGTCCGGCGTGTTGTCAATAATTAATTTGCGGGCCGCGGCTTTGTCGTCTTGAATCATTTCAAACGCTTTTTGGTCTTTTATAATTTGAGCGGCGGCGTCCCGCGGAGAAAGTTCTTCTATCTTGTTTATATAAGCGTCTATCGTTTCTCCTGTCATCGCTTTAAAATCAGAAACAGCCTTTTCTGTAAGATTGTTCTTTTTTCGTTGGAGCTTTGCCACAAGCTGGTTCACTTGATACAAAACAACGCGCGGTTCTGCCGTTTCTTTCATCGCCTCAATCAACTCAGTCATTTTGATTTTTGGCTGCTGAACGACAGGCTTCATGTTAATCATATCTTTTAGCGCGTCATAAATTCCAACAGGGTCAAATATATTGAACTTTTCTTTGTTGATTTCTTTGCAAAGACGGGTCGCGCGGCCCAGCATCTGTTCAAAGAGAATGCGCGACTTTACGCAACGCATGAACACAAGGTTTGTGATGGAGGGAACGTCTATTCCAGTCGTAAGCAAATCAACAGTCACAACCACACTTGGATAAGTTTCGTTTTTAAACGCCTTTATCAAATCCTCTATTTTCTTTTGGTTCCCGCCGCCGGCTGCGCCCGTTATTTTCATAACAGCATTTTCCGGGATTCCTTTTTCTTCGCAAATATGCTTTAGAACGTCAACGATTGTATCCGCGTGCGCGTCATTCACGGCAAAAATAAGGGTCTTTCCAAAAATATCCGGCGAATCAAGGACAAGATATTTTTCCGTAAGCTCTTCAAAAACTTTTTTGTTAAAGTCTGGCACTACAATTTGATCGTTGAATTTTTCAACGTCATAATCAAGCTCATCCGGCAACACCGCTTCGTTCACTATTTCTTTTGTATCAGGGTCATACTTGGGAACAATTTGTCCTGCCTTAAAATGAATGCCCTCGCGTGATTTTGCCGTGGACAAAACATAGGGAACATCATGGTCGCAAAGATAACCTTCGTAAACTGCCTGTCTGTAAGAATATGTAAAAATCGGTTCGCCAAAAATTTGGCTTGTCTGAAGCGCGGGTGTCGCCGTAAATCCAATTTTCACAGCGTCAAAATATTCTATAATGTTGCGGTACTTGCTCTGATAATCCAATTGGTCGCGGAACAGGATTTCTTCTTCAGACATTTCTTTGTCCAAAATATATCCGCGGTGCGCTTCGTCGATAATTACAAGGTCAAAGTCCGAAACGGCTGGCATGCGTTCGCCGTCATTATACAAAATGCGCTGAACCATTCCCTGGACCGTTGATATTTGGAGTTTTGTTTCTTTGTCGATAATCCGTTCATCAAGATTTTTAATGTTGTAAATGTCTGTAAGCGGCTGCAATTGGTCAAGCTTAACTTCGCTAAAAACGTCAAACGCTTGTTTGCCAAGAGAATTGCGGTCAACAAGCAAAAGAATTCTCTTGAATTTTTTTGCTTTTAAGAAACGGTAAATCAACGCAAGAAATGTTCGGGTTTTTCCTGTTCCCGTAGCCATTGCAAGAAGCATTTGCTTTTTGCCTTCCGCAAGCGCTTTGTCCACCGCGTGAATCGCTTGGATTTGGTATTCGCGAAGGCTCAAGCCGTCTTTGTTTCGCAAAAAGTCATCGTCGTCTATTTTCTCAAACGGCTGGCTTGTGGATTCGTCTCGTTCAAGAAGTTCCTCAATTCCTGTCGGACTCATCCAACCTTGCAACGCTCGCGGAGCTTTTGTTGGATTTCTAAAATCGATGAACCATATTCCTGATTTTGTTTCAAGTTGTTTTAGATAAGGCCTGCCATTTGTCGCAAACGCAAATGGAACTTTGTATTCCCTGTTGATTCCCCATCTGCCTGTGACAAATTGCCCGTCTTCATTTTTTATCAGGCTCGCATACTCTTTGCATTGGCCGTCTATCACGCCAGGGATGTCTTTGTGCTCCGCTTTCGCTTCTATCACTCCAACAAGTTTTTCGCCGATAAACAAAGCGTAATCCGCATATCCGTGATTGTATATTTTGGAATCTGTTTGCCATTCGGCAATCGCCATATTATGGCCTTTTTGCGGACGAGTTCCATTCAACTTTTGATTAAGAACATTTGTGTCACACTCCCAGCCAACAGCGCGCAACTGCTCGTCAATAAGCTCGCGGGTTTCCGCCTCTGTAAGAGGACGCGCGCGATTCGCCTTAAAGGAACGATTGCGTCGAAGTTCTAATTTAATCTTTGGAGCGGAAGCGGCAGCCTCTTTTGCAAGCTCAATAAGCTTATTCTCAGAGTCGTCTTCTTTCTTTTGTTCAGCGGTAAACTCTTGCGGCTTTTTTACTTTTACTACGACTTTCTTCTTTGCAATAGAAGCAAGATTTTTTGGCGGAACATATTCCTTGTTTGCCGCGTTTTCTTTTGTTCCGTAAGTTTCAGCAAACCAAAAGCAAAGACTGTAAGAAATCGGCAAAAGCTCTTCAACCAAAACAGAAGAATCCAAATCTTCGTGAACCGCTTCGTTTCCAATCTTACGCAATCTAGTAAAGGATTTTGCAAGCAAGCCGTTTATAATGCGGCTGTCATACAAAGTGTTGATGCGAGTTACTTGAGGAATGTCGCTGACATTTCCAGTAGGAACAGGAAGCGAATCGTATTCATATATAAGAGTGGTTATTGTCTCGCCAATTTTTCGGATTTTATACAGCGCCCCGTTTGGGTCGGAATAGCAATACGATTCCGCCAACTTTCCTAGTTTAGCCAAAGCCGGAAATTCTTTTTCAAAACAATCAAATGATGACGCCATAAAATTCCTCTATAATTATTATACCACACTTCCGCAAATATTTACAGTCTATTTCCCTCGCAAAAAAAGGGTAAAATTTTTTACTTATTTTTGTGATAAATAATTACTCTAAATTTATTATTTATATAAGAAAAAGCTTTCAGTAACGTGAACTTACAAACAGTAAATTTTCATTTCTTAAAAACTGTAAATTTTCGCATTCAAAAACTTTGCTTTTTCTTATCCGACCAAAAGAAACTTGCGTTGCAAAAAGCTTTTGGCGTAAAACAAATTTTTTTTAGGATGCATAAGTATGTTTATTTTGTATGCATCGTTGGGCAACAGGCCCAAGGAGGTACCCTATGGTATCTATTAATTCTAATCGCGAAACAAATTTCGCTGTCACATTAACTCCTTGTTCATTAAAGGAGAATACGTATATTGCGCGCGTTCCTAGGCGCACAGTTACTACTGATCAACTATTAGATTTGGTCGCGGCGCATAATCAAGGAATCGACCGCTACCAAGTCGGTCATGCGATGGAGTTACTCAAGAAAGAAATTCTTGAGCAAGCGGAACTTGGCTTTGCTGTGGACATCATGGATATCTGCAAGCTTTACATCGCGCCGCTTAGTTCGGTGCAGTCGCTCACTCCAGAGGCAGAGACTGTCACAGGCTTTGAAGCGCGCTTCGCTGTTAATGACGGCCTAAAAGAAAAGTTGAAGACTGTCACGGCAACTGTAACGGCTGTCGTTGATTCCTCTCCTCAGATTTCTCAAATCGAAAATCCTGTGGACAACTCTTGCGACGGAAAGTTAAAGGCCACCTTTAGCGCCCGCATAAAGGGCAAAAAACTAAAGGTCGGCGGCCCGTCAAACGGCATTTTCTTTATTCCTGTTTTGGAAGACGGAACTGCTGACAAAAACGAAGAGTCTTGGATAAAAGTTCAAGATGAATTCATCACAAAGAATTCCGCAACAACATTGGAATTCTATCTACCTCGCGACTTGCAAATCGCACAGCAATACTTTATCGCTGTTAGAACTCAAGTAAGAGGAGCCATGCAACTTAAAACCGCCGTAACTGGCTACAGCAAGATTCCTGTAACTATCGAAGAATAAATTCTTAGTTGCTACCCCCTAGCAAAAATCGCATCGCGCGGTTTTTGCTAGGGGGATTTTTTTCCGCCATTTTTAAAACTCACTTCTCCACCGGACCGGTGTAGTCCAGGATGCCGCCAAACTCGATTAGGTTTGTGTAGCCTAGTTCAAGCAGTTTGTTGGCGGCGATTTTGCTGCGGCGGCCGCTGCGGCAGTAGATAAAAATCATCTGGCTTTTGTCGGGCAAAACTTTTGCGGCGCTTTCCTTTGTGATTTTTTCCAGCGTCAAAAGAAGCGCTCCGGGAATGTGGCCGGCCTTGTATTCGTCGTCGCGGCGAACGTCGACAATCATGGCCTTAGGATTGCCCTTGGCCATCTCAATTCCTTCCGCCATAGAAAGCGTCTTAAATCCCACAGCATTCGCCTCCATCGCCACAAGCGCCGCCAGCGCGAACAAAAAATTTTTCTTAACCATCGACATTCTCCCTATTCTATTTTTTAAAGCTCTTGCGAGCTTACAAACTCGTCCAGCCTCTCTGCAAAGTTCCCCAGCTCAAACAAGCTTCTCGCAAAGGCCTCAAAGCCGGCTTTCATTTTGTCGGAACGTTTCAAAAACCCATAACAGGCTTCTTCCATCGCCGCGCCCGCAGTCTTAGGCTTGCCGGAACTTTCCGCGCCGTTGTACAAAAGCCAAAAGTTTTCCAGCGCGGCAAAGTCGCCGGCGTCAAAGTGCGGCCTCATCCGCTCCAAAAGGGCGCGGACTTTTACCAGCTGGTAGTTGTCGTCCTGTAAGTAAGCCTGCCAGACAAAGGGCTTTCCGCTAAGGCAGGCGCGGCTAAGGGAATCCTCTCCGCGAACAAAAAGAATGTCCTGCGCGTAAAGGTTTTTGTCCCATTCCTCTTGCGAAAGAAAGGGAAGCTCGCGGACAAAGAGGCCGCCCGCTGTCTTGGGCTTGCAACTGTCTTGCAAACAGTTTTCATTTGCAGCCAAAAAGCTTTCCTTTCCGGCGCCCTGGGCCAGGTTGACTTGCGCGGCCTTGTTCCAGCGCAAAATCGCGCGGATTATCGGGGCAAAGTCCTTGGGATAGCTGAACATCAGGATTTGCGGCCTGGCAGTTTTAGCTATGAATCCGTTTTCAGTGGCCGGCGCGTTCTTGGGCTTGGAAGCAGTCTCAGCAGCGGCGTCCAGTATCAGGCCGCCGGTCTTTGCGGTAAAGCCCGGCATAAAGTTCACTTTGCGAACAAGGGGGCTTCGCGTGCCGCTTTTTAGGCGGTGGAATTCTTCGGCGTAGTCTTCCGCCGTCAAGTAGTCAATGTTTATGATTAGGGCGCGCGTCACACCGTCAAACAGCAGCGCTTCCAGCCAGTCGGGGCGGCCGCACTGAAAGCATTCCAAAATCACGCGGGCAGGCTTTTTTGTCCATTCGCGCGCGCAAACGGCGGCGTTGGTCGCGTCAAAGATTTTTAGGCGGCCCGCAGTCTTGGGCTTGCCTTCGTTCCCCGCCTTGCCCGAGCATTCTTGGGCTTGCAAAGAATCCGCGCAGGCGACTTCCAAAACCTGTTCCGCCAAGGCCGGGTCAACTCTGGACTCGATTTTGTTAAAGGCCGCCAAATTGTCAACGGCGATTCGGATTTCGCGCTGAGGATTCAACTGAACAAGATTTTTGGCCAGCCTGTACACAAAGCCGATGTCGCCAAAATTATCAACGACTTTGCACAGGATTGTAAGGTCAGCCGCGCTTTTTGGTCTTGCGTTCAATTTGCTCACGCGCGGTAGGCTTTTAGCATGCTTTCCAAAAGCGCGTTGGCGTTTTGGGCCACGTTAAAAAGGCCGCGGATTTCGTGGCCTTTGTCGATAAAGGAAAACTCGATTGTTTCCGGGCTAAAGAATTTAAACCAAGGCTTTTTGGGCGCCTTGAACTGCAGGCCGTCGATGTTGTTAAAGCAAAAGATTTGCTCCTCCACGGTCTTTACGCTGGCGCCCGCGCTGATCATCGACATAAGCGCCATCTCCTCAGAGGGAACGTAAAAATACAGGCTGCGCGAGCAAACCACAATCAAGCCCCAAAGCGACTGCTTGCTTTGCGGAAACAAGCCCATCTCGCTAAAAGTCCGCGCGCTCGCCGTAAGTTCCGCCATCTTGGCTTCTACAACCACATCGTTGACCCGCTCGCTGAACGAGGTGAAAAATTGCTGTTTCTGCGCTTGGTCCATAAAAGTCTCCCGCCCAAAAATTGGCGGCAAGCCAAAAAGCCGCCGCCTTTTTTCCTTCCCTAAGAGTATACTATTTTGCGCTCAACAATTCAATGTCAAAGCCAATGTATGACATCGGCGGAATCACTCCCGGATATCCGCGCTCGCCGTAGTGCAAGTCCGGCGGCAAAAGAATCGTGCGCTTTTCGCCAACCTTCATCTGCTGAACCATAATGTCAAAGCCCGGAATCATCTGGCCGCCGGCGGTGGCGAACTCCAAGGGTCCGCGACCGGCAGATTGGTCAAAGACGCTTCCGTCAAGCAAAAAGCCCTTGTAGTGGACAGAAACATTCTTTCCGCCGCCGCAAACGTCGCCCTTGCCTTCTTTTGTCACTTTGAAATAAATGCCGTTCTCGTCCTTTTCGCAGCCCGGCCACTTTTTCTCGATCAACTTGATCTGGCTTTCGTACTGCTTGGCCTTGGCTTCGCGGGCCTTTTCAACGGCGGCCTTGTTCAAGGCGTCAAAGTCGGCTTGTCCGGCCTTAAAGGCTTCGGCATCGCTTCCCTGGCGGACAATCGTAACCTTTTCAATCACGTCGCCCTGCAAGGTCTTGTCAACGACATCCTGGCCGCTGATTACCTTTCCAAAAATCGTGTGCTTTCCGTTAAGCCAAGTTGTCGGAGCGACAGTGATAAAGAACTGGCTTCCGTTCGTTCCCGGGCCCGCGTTGGCCATCGCCAAAACGCCCTTCTTTTCAAAAGTGTACTTGCTTACAATCTCGTCGGCGAATCTGTAGCCGGGGCCGCCGCGTCCGCTTCCCTCCGGGTCGCCGCCCTGAATCATAAAGTCCTGGTCGTCGCCGTTGGCCTTGCTGATTACGCGGTGGAATTTAAGTCCGTCGTAAAAAGGCTTTCCCTTGGCGGCGTCCATCGTTCCTTCGGCCAAGCCCACAAAGT
>Ga0256407_10002436_pt1 | contig 35654 bp, 33 predicted proteins | sample RumenRJG_04DNA_FD_193489 | JGI IMG/M metagenome (GOLD analysis project Ga0256407, IMG submission 193489) | Bovine rumen microbial communities from Lethbridge, Alberta, Canada - RJG_04 | ecosystem: Host-associated > Mammals > Digestive system > Stomach > Rumen | place: Canada: Alberta...
TTCCGTGGTAAAATAAGGCATGTACAATACCTCCTTTGACAAGAATATTGTACATAAAGCTCGAATTTCGGGCTTTTTTTAACATAAGAAAAAGGGCGTTAAGATTCTAATTTCTTAACAGCCCCTTCTTATGTTAGAATTTTGATGTATCAAACTCTTTAAGAACTTTAAGAAGTGGGTGAATATTTTTCTTCACATTTCCTTCTTCAAATGGATTTCTTAAATGTACTTTTTCTAGTAGTCCAGTAAATGGAAGGGTTCCACCTAATTTACAGAGTTTCACATATTTCTTCCAAGCTTTTTCGTGGTTCTTAAGATCTTCCACTAAAAATTGGAAGGCCACGACTTGGGCTAAAGTGTAATCAATGTAATAAAATGGAGTGCCAAAGACATGAGATTGTCTCATCCATCTAGTTCCTTTTGCAAGAGTTGGACAATAATCATATCGATTATGTGGAAGATTGATTGATTCAATTTCTTTATATTTAGCACATCTTTCTTCGTGAGTAGCGTTAGGATGTTCATAGACCCAGTGTTGGAATTCATCAATGGTAATGCCATATGGTAAGAATTCAATCGCATCACTTAAGTGAGAATATTTATATTTTTCAGCATCTTTACCAAAGAATAAATCCATATATGGCCAGGTAAAGAATTCCATACTCATAGAGTGAATTTCACAACTCTCTAAAGTAGGGTTTTGATATTCAGGAATTTTAATTCCACTACTGAGGTAAGCTTGGAAAGCGTGACCTCCTTCGTGACAAAGAACATTAACATCCCCTTCAGTGCCGTTAAAGTTAGAGAATATAAATGGAGTCTTATATTCTGAGAAATAAGTACAATATCCTCCAGGAGCTTTACCGGCTCTAGCATCTAAATCCATTAAGTGATTATTAATCATCAAATTAATAAAATCAGCGGATTCTTTCGACATCTTTTCATACATTGTTTTAGCATGTCCTACTAAGACTTTAGAATCTCCAACTGGAGTAGGATTGCCACTTAAAAATTTAAGGTTATAGTCAAATGTTTGTGGGTCTTTAATTCCTAATCCTTTCATTTGCGCTTTATATAGTTTTTGGGCAATTGGGACTACTTCTTTTCTAATTTGGTCTCTATAACCTTTCACCATTTTAGCGTTATAGTCGGTTCTTCCTAATCTAATATAACCAAGTTCAACAAAGTTTTTATAACCAAGTTTTTTGGCCATGCCGTCTCTTAGATGGACTAATTTATCATAGATATCAGCGATTTCTTTTTCATGTTCGCCCATCCATTTGTCCATCGCGATGCTCGCTTCTTTTCTAGTTTCTCTATCTTTATCGGACATGAATTTACCAAGTTGAGATAAGTTATAAACTTGTCCTCTAAATTCGATTTGAGCGGTTCCTAATACTTCATCATATTTGGAAGTTAATTTATTCTCTTCGATTAAATCAGGAATAATTTTAGGATCAAAAGATTTTTGATTATTTTCAAATATCTTAAAAAGGTATTTGCCATATATTTTTTCTAAATCCTTACGATATTTAGCTTTTAAAAGAATCTTTTCAAATTCATTGGAGTATTTAGAAAATATAGGGCTAAGTTCATCAACTTTGTCTTGAGCGTTCTTATAAATTTTATTTCTTGTATCTAAAGAATATCTAACCGAAATAACTCCAACATCTGTAGATAATTCAGACATATATTTGTTCCAGTGTTTCACTGCAAGTTTCGCAGTAAGGGCACTACCACATTCTTCTAAATCCTTGATTAAAGATTCCATCTTATTGATGGTTCTTTTTTCAGTAGGTACTCTTAATGGGTATTCTTCAAATTTTAAGTTTTTATCCTTCATAGATAATCTCCTTATTTCTCAATTAATGACACACCTGTCATTTCTTTTGGCTTTTCCACTCCAAGTAACTCTAAAATAGTAGGAGCGATATCTGCTAACTTACCTTCTTTTTGTCTAAGTTTTAAACCGACTTTATTGATACAGAATGGCACTAAGTTAGTGGTATGAGCAGTCATTGGCTTACCATTTTCATCTAAGATTTCTTCGGCGTTACCATGGTCTGCTGTGACTAAAAGAGTTCCACCATTTTCATCACACCATTTGATGATTTCACCAACGCAGTGGTCAACAGTTTCCACTGCTTTAACACAAGCATCATGAACTGCAGTATGACCAACCATATCACAGTTAGCAAAGTTTAAGATCACAACATCTAAATCATGTTTATTTAATTCTTTAAGTAAAGCTTCAAGCACTAAAGGTGCACTCATTTCTGGTTGCATATCATAGGTAGGAACTTTTGGAGAATTAATTAAAACTCTTCTACATCCTTTAAGTTCAGGACGTTCCACACCATCAAAATTCATAGTTCCATCAAAGAAGAAAGTCACGTGAGCGTATTTTTCAGTTTCCGCAATTCTTAATTGAGTAAATCCTTGATCAGCTAAATATTGGCCTAAGATGTTATTTAATTTTTGAGGTTCAAAAGCAATCACACCCTTAACACTATCAGCGTATTTCATAGTGCAAACATAGAAAATGTTCTTTAAAGGATGAGCAGGTTTATAAGGTTTCCAGGCTAATGAGCCGTCTTCCTTTTTAATAGGATGTTCATAGAAATCTGGATTAGTAAATAATGTAGAAATTTGAATCGCTCTATCTGGACGATAATTCATAAAGATAATCGCATCATTATCAGAGATTCTACCATCAACTTTACTGTTATAGTGAGGAATTAAAAATTCATCACTACTAGCCTTACCTAATTTTGGTAATTCTTCGTTATATTCATATTTAAAGAAGTCATGATAATCATCAAAACTTGGTCCGTCGTGATCCACCATTAAGCGATAATGAACATCGACACGGTCCATGTTTTTGTCTCTATCCATACCCCAGTATCTACCGCCAATATCAGCGATATGACCGAAATGTAATTCATCCATTTTCTTTTGAATCATATCAACATATTTAACGCCAGCTTGAGGATCAACATCTCTTCCGTCCATAAAGCAATGCATATAGACATCATCTAATCCACTTTTAGCGGCGAGTTCAATAATGGCTAAAATGTGATTGATGTGAGAGTGAACTCCACCATCACTAACTAAACCAAAGATGTGTAACTTTGAGTGATGTTTTTTCGCATGTTCAATGGCAGCTAAATATTTCTTGTTTTTGAAGAAGTCACCATCTTTAATCGACTTATTGATAAGGGTTAAAGATTGATAAACAATTCTTCCTGCTCCCATATTCATATGTCCGACTTCTGAGTTACCCATTTGTCCATCAGGAAGTCCGACATATTCTCCAGAAGCATTAATTTCTGTATAAGAATATTTCTTAAAATAAGCATCTAGATTTGGCTTTTTGGCATCGTAAACGGCGTTGCCAACTGGGTTATGTCTAATTCCATAACCATCCATGATGCAAAGAATGACTGGTTTTTTATTTTCCATAATATTTGTCCTTTCCAAGGCGATATAATTGTAAAAGAAAATTTATTTTCTCTCAAGCAATATACTCAACAAAAAGAAATAATAATTAATTAGCGTTATAAAATTATCACTATTTTTCAGTTGTAGTAGGGTAATACTGTTAAAAAATGAAGATTTGACCTATATTATCTTTCGTGATAATATACCTAACGAGGTAAAATTATGGCTAAACCAATATTAGGAATCATGTATGACTTTGATAAAACATTGTCCACGACTGATATGCAAAATTATTCCTTTATTCCGATGGTGGGAATGACTCCAGAAGAATTCTGGGGCGCAACCGGTGAATTTAGCGAAAAATCAGGATGTGAAAGAATACTTTCATACATGTATATGATGATTGCAAAAGCAAAAGAAAAAGGAATCAAACTTACCCGTGAAGTTTTAAGAGAATGTGGCAAGTCGATTAAATACCATCCAGGAGTTTCAACTTGGTTTACAAGAATTAACGAATACGGAAAGCAAAAAGGGGTTAAGGTTGAACACTATTTAGTCTCAAGCGGAACTAAAGAGATTTTAGAAGGGTGCTCAATCTATGATTGCTTCACCAATGTATATGGATGTGAATTCTATTATGAAAATGGTGTGCCTGTGTGGCCAAAACTTGCGATTAACTACACCCAGAAAACTCAATTCTTCTTTAGAATCGCTAAAGGAGTTACTGATGTCAGAGACGATAATGCCGTTAATGAAAAAAATAGAGATGGCTTAAGAATTCCATACACCAATATTGCTTATATCGGAGATGGAATGACCGATGTCGCTTGTATGACTTTAGTTAATAAGAATAAGGGCTACTCCATTGGTGTTTATACCGATGATAATAAAGAAAAAGTCGCTCAAATTAGAAAAGATCAAAGATGTAAATTTGTCGTTAAAGCAGATTATTCGAAAGACTCTGATATGGAAAAAGTCTTCAAATTAATTATCGATGACATCGCCACTAGAGCGGATTTAGAGGCTAAAGAACTCGCTTTAGCGAATAAATAACTAGCAAAGCAAAAATAATAGACCGAATTAATTTGGTCTATTTTTTTATACATTTTTAACTATGAGAGTGATACATTATTATGTATGGAAATCAAAGTTGGAGATGTTGTAATTGGTAAAGTTAACCAAGTAAGACCTTATGCCTTATTTTTAACTTTTGAAACAGGTCAAAATGGATTATTACATATCTCTGAACTTTCCGATAAATATATTCGAGATATCGAAAAATTCGGCACTGTTGGGGATGAATTAAAAGTGAAAGTACTTTCAATTGATCCTCAAAACGGATTTTTAAGAGTCTCTTATAAGGCTATTCCAGAAGAAGAAAGATATAACACTCATGATGAATCAGTTCACCACTTCACTCAATTTGATGAAGCTGATTTTCATGATTTAGAGGCTAAACTTCCAGAATGGATTAGTGAAACTTTAAATAAAGCAAAGGAAGATGAAAAAGATGATTAAAGTTGACGTCAGTAATGTCATTAGTGAAGTCGAGATTGAAAAGTATCAATCTAAAGTCACTGAAATTAATAAAATGATCGATGATCGTTCAGGAGCAGGTAACGACTATTTAGGTTGGACCACCTGGCCAAAAGATTATGACAAAGAAGAACTAGTTAGACTACTTAAAGACGCTAAGTATGTTAGAGAAAATTTTGATGTTTTAGTGGTCGCCGGAATTGGAGGAAGCTACTTAGGAGCAAAATGCGCTTTAGATGCTTTAAAAGGATTAAAAGGTAGCGATAAACCAGAAATTTTTTTCATGGGTCAAACATTCTCTCCAAATTACACTCACCAAGTTTTAGAGTATTTAAAAGATAAAAACTTCGCGATTAATGTTATTTCTAAAAGTGGCACCACTACTGAAACCTCAATTGCTTTTAGATTATTAAAAGATTTACTTGAGAAAAAAGTTGGAAAAGAAAAAGCGAGAAAAGCAATTTATGCCGTTACCGATAAAGAAAAAGGTGCCTTAAAAACATTATGTAATAATGAAGGCTATTCCACTTATGTCTTACCAGGAAATATTGGAGGAAGATATAGTGTATTAACTCCAGTTGGTTTATTCCCTCTAGCGGTTGCCGGAGTCGATGTCAAAGCAATGTTACAAGGTTCTTTAGATGCTTTAAATGATTTAGATAATGATGATTTAAAAACTAATATCGCTTATCGCTATGCGGTTAGTAGAGATTATATGTATCGTCATCATCGACCTGTAGAAATGTTTGTGACTTATGAACCACAAATGTCTCAACTTTCTGAATGGCTTAAACAGCTCTTTGGGGAAAGCGAGGGTAAGGAAAAGAAAGGTCTACTTCCTACTAGTGCGACTTTCTCTACTGACTTACATAGTTTAGGTCAATTTATTCAAGATGGTTCTCCTTTATTATTTGAGACTATCGTTAACATCGTCAATCCAGAATTAGATGTTGTGATACCAAGTGATAAAGATGATTTAGACGGCTTAAATTATTTAGCGGGTAAAACTCTTTCTTACGTTAATCAAAACGCCTTTAAAGGTACTTTAAAAGCTCACCAAGAAGATGGAGGAGTTCCTTGTAATATCATTACTGTCGATAAATTAGATGCTTATAACTTAGGATATCTATTCTATTTCTTTATGAGAACCTGTGCGATGAGTGCCTATTTATTAGACATCAACCCATTTAATCAACCAGGGGTAGAAATCTATAAGAAAAATATGTTCCATTTATTAGGGAAAAAAGGATACTAAGTCGCTATCGTTTTTATAAATAAAAGTCGCTTTCAAAAAAGGCGATTTTTTTATTGAATTAAAAATAGCATAATGATATATTATTGCTTGCGTATCTGCAAAAGCGGATGCTTAGCTCAGCTGGGAGAGCATCGCCTTTACACGGCGGAGGTCGGGGGTTCGAGCCCCTCAGCATCCACCATTAACGCGAAGCTATACCAATAAAACGGAGGGGTAGCGAAGAGGCTAAACGCGGCTGACTGTAAATCAGCTCCTTCGGGTTCGGCGGTTCGAATCTGCCCCCCTCCACCACAAGTTGGGGTGTAGCCAAGAGGTAAGGCAACAGACTTTGACTCTGTCATCTCGGTGGTTCGATCCCACCCACCCCAGCCAATGTTGACTCGCTAGCTCAGTCGGTAGAGCACTTGACTTTTAATCAAGGGGTCCGGAGTTCGAATCTCCGGCGAGTCACCAATTAAAAGTGCCCAGGTGGCGGAATAGGTAGACGCACAAGACTTAAAATCTTGCGGTTGTATAAACCGTACCGGTTCGATTCCGGTCCCGGGCACCAAAATTGTAAAAAACCCTGATTCGTTCAGGGTTTTAATTTGCTTTTTTATGTCGATATTTTATCTTGTTGAATAAGGCTTTTATTCCAATTGTGAGTCCAATACAAATTACTAAAAACGGGGTGCCTGGTCCAATCCAAAATAACCAACATGCACTACCAACAGATAGCATTGAAATTCTCACTGGCTCATTACTCCAGCAAATAACAGCGATTAAATAAGGAACCCAAACTTCACTAGATACAATTAACGCCACAAAGACAAATATTAAAGCAGTTCGCCAGTCTCTAATATTGACCCAAATCCATAGAAAAGGAAAAGCACATAAATACCAAACCCATTTCCAAAATCTTTTAGCTTTACTAGGTTCTTGTCTAATTCGAGCTTTCCACTCGTTTTGACTATTCTTAAATTTTTCTTCAACTTCTTTAAATGGCTTCATTTGTTTTTTTAGATTTTCTTTTAATTAAGTAATAAATCAAATAAGTAATACCGGCAAAACCAATATATCCCGCTAAATCAATAAAGACATCTGTAAAGGTGCCGTATCGACCAGGAACAAAAGCTTGTATCAGCTCACTAATAACAGCGACACTAACGCCTAAACCTAAACAAAATAACATATTTTTCCACTTAAATTTGTTCATCAAATAATCGCTAAATACAAGCGATAAACTGGTAAATAATCCAGATAATCCAAATAGTAAAAAGTGCCCAACTAGTTTTCTAAAAACATATCTAAATGTCTCTACATCAGAAATAGTTATTCCGATTGATTCTAATATTTTTATAAACCAATCACTAATAGAAGCAGATTGAGAAGCACTACCACTTCCTCCAATACTAGACTCCACAATAATTAAAATGTTCGTAGCGATGGATAATACTAGAAAGATATAAAACAAAATCTTGCGGGCTTTCATACAATTAATAATTGTATATTAAAATAAGAAATAGGTGCTATAATAAGTTGATATGAAAACAGAAGAAATCCAATCTCTAATTGAAAAAGTCTTAGGTAAGGGCAGTGAAATCGTTTCTCCTTTAACTGGGGGAATGATGAATATTTCCTATATTATTAAAGATAAAGAAAATAAGAAATATGTCCTTTATATTTCTACAGAACAAGCTAATGAAATGGTTGATCGTCCTTTAGAAAAAGAACATCAAAGAATTATTTATGCGATTGGTATCACAAGTAGAAATGTCTATTTTGATGAGAGTAAAGGCATTAAGATAAACGAATTTATCGAGGGACAATCTTTAGATAAAATTGATTCTTTTGATTATAAAAAGATTGCTCAATTATTTAGAGATTTACATTCTTCTCCAGTTTTATCTAAAACTGACTACGCTCCATTTGTAAGATTTACTGAAACTTATGAAAAAGAGGCGCTTTCATTTCAAAAAGAAGTCTCTCCTTTATATAAAGAATTAAGAGATTTCTTATTTGAGCATAAGGAATATTTAGAAAGTCAAAAAAAGACATTATGCCATAATGACGCTCAAAGAAGTAACATTATCAAAACTCCAGATAATGAATATTATTTTATAGATTTTGAATTTGTTGGAAATAACGATCCAATTTACGATATTAGCTGTTTTGGGAATGGATTTGTTTCTGAAGGAAGAGAACTTTTAAACAAATATTTTTTAAATAATCCTAGTCAGGATCAAATAAAAAGATATTATTTATGGAGGATTTATATCTCACTTCAGTGGTATAATGTAGCAGTCACTAAGCATTACCGTGGAGAAGGAGAAAAGCACGGTTATAATTTCTTAGATGTTGCAACTCATTTCTTAAATAACGCTAAAGATGCTTATGACGGATATAAATTAGAAATTAAAGACGATAAGATTATGGACGACACAGAAAAATTAATTATTTCAACACTAGATAAAATTAGACACTTCTTAAGAAAAGACGGAGGAGATTGTGAATTCGTTTCCTATAACGATGGAATAGTCTATGTCAAAATGATTGGAGCGTGCCAAGGCTGCTCCTACGCTTATAGCGACATCAAAGATCTTGTAGAAGTGATTTTACAAGAAGAAGTTCCTGGTGTAGTTGAAGTTAGACTTGCGGAATAATTGGGGTATAGCCAAGCGGTAAGGCATCGGCCTCTGACTCCGACATTCCTTGGTTCGATCCCAAGTACCCCAGCCACATAATAAAAATGGACTCGATCACTCGAGTCCTTTTAATTTATTAATAAATTAAAATAAATTTTCTTTGCGGTTCACAACGATATAACCTTTACGATTATAAACATCTTCACGGTTATATTTAATAGGAGAGCCGTCCGGTTCAATAAATAAACCACCTGCTTCTTCGACAACAATTTGACAAGCCGCTGTATCCCATTCTTTAGTGTTTGGACTTCTTCTTATGGTAATTTCCGCTAAGCCATGGGCGATGGCGCATGGTTTTAAAGAACTACCCTTTCTTTCAACGTGTTTAATCTTGTCACTATGTTTTTCAATAAATTCTTTTTCCGAGTCATTAAAGTGGAAGACGCTAATTAACATAGTTAAATCTTCTAATTTGTCATTAACGTGAATTCTAACTGGCTTTTCATTTCCTTTTTGGAAATAACTGCCATTTCCTTTAGAAGCGAAATAGATTTCATCAATAGCAGGAGCAACAACTACACCCACTACTAATTTATGTTTATAAGCTAAAGCAATATTAGTGGTAAACTCACCATCTTTAGCCACAAAATCTTTTGTGCCGTCAACTGGGTCAACAATCCAAACAAAATCATTTTTTAATCTATCAAGATTATCGGTACTTTCTTCTGTTAAGAAAGCGTGTGTAGGGAACAATTCATGTAAATAATTTCTAATTATTTCATCAGCGCTTTTATCGGCAATGGTCACTGGAGAATTATCATCTTTAATTTCGACATCAAAATGCTTGGCGTAAATCTCCATGATTTTCTTTTTGGCTAATAAACCTGCTTCAATAGCAGCATGTAATTCTTTTTCCCACATAATTATTGTTTTCTCCAGTTTATTATTGCTTGATCTAACTTACGAATAATAACATCAATTTGATTATAATCTAAAGATGGGAGTTGCGCTCCACTTGCGTGAGCGTGTCCGCCTCCACCAACACTAACAGCAACTGGTTGAACTAATGGACCGTTACTTCTAAATTCCGCTCTGACTCTCCCATCTGCATATTCAGCAAAGGAACACCAAATAGGATAACCTTCAATATTTCCTAATAAATTAATCAAATTAGAGGCATGGTTAGCGGAGATATTAAGTTCTTTTAAGGTGTGACGATCTAAAACAATAGAAATAACACCTTCTTTAGATTTCTTATAGTGAGACATGACATAACCTTTAGCTGCTAACGAGATTTCATCAGATTTTGATAAAACTCGATTAATCTTATTTGGATTAGCGCCATGTTCGCATAAAAATTTCGCTCTTTCAAATGTTTGAGGGAAATTAGACACAAACTGGAACCTAGCACTATCGGTAAGAATACCAAGATATAATGCATTAGCACCTAATTTAGTTAACTTAAGGTTATTTTCAATCACTAAACCAGTAATAATGTCACAAGTACTATTGGCATCGACATCAACAATAAATGGTCCTTCTTTAAAGGTGCCAGTATCGATGTGGTGGTCGATTTTAGCAAATTCTTTGGCAGTGAAGATTCTTGAATCTTCCATTCTTGCTAAATCATTACCGTCAACAATAATTGCTAAACTATTTTTAATAGTCTCATCGCTAACTTCATCCATTTTACAAATCACATCGAAAAATGGAGGAAGTCCAGATCCGGTAATATAAACTTGTTTACCCGGTAAATTTGCAAGAATGATTTCTTTTAAACCAACTTGTGAACCATAGCAATCTCCATCAGGATTTATATGACCATAAATCACGATAGAGTCATTCTTTTTTATTAAATCCCAAATTTGTTCAAACATAATCCTAAATTAGTTTTCGGATAATTCATCCTTTTCTTCTGATTCATCTTCATTTTCAGAAGTAGATTCATCTTCGAATACTTTGTTGTATTCCTCTTCTTCTTCATCTTTCTCTTCGATATCATCATCGCTAGTTTGAACATCACTATAGACGTCTCTCATATCGATGTGGACTTTATCAAAGACATGTCTTTCTCTTAAGTCCCATTCATTTTCTCCAAGAGTAATGAAACGTCCATCAAGCATCATGTTGGTGAAGAATTGACCAACTTTAGCGTTTGCTTGTTCTTCACTTAATCCGGCTTCTTTTTTAACATACTCCCAGATTTCTTTGAAGTTGACTGATTCTTTGTGCTTAGAAACGAATTCATAAGCATGTTCAATTAAAGATTTAGACATAAATGTCTCCTTTCTTACATTCTTGTAGGTGCAGATACACCCACTAAAGATAATGCGTTTTTCATAACAATTTTAGAGGCTAGGCATAGGCCTAATCTATTTGAGGTAACGCTTAAGTTATCTCGATCTATAACTCGACATTCAGTATAGAAGGCATGTATTTTTTCTGCGACTTCATGAATGTAGTTAGTAATTTTATAAGGGGCTCTTTCTTTAGATGCGGTTTTAACGACATCTGGGAAATTAGATAATGTTTTCGCTAAATCTAATTCACTAGGCATAGTTAATACTGGAGTTTCATTAACTTTGATATCTTCAGCGCTAGAAAGAATAGAACATAATCTAGCATGAGCATATTGAGCGTAATACACAGGGTTATCACTACTTTGTTTAACCGCTAAATCTAAATCAAAGTCTAAATGTCCACTAGCGTTTCTCATCACAAAGAAATATCTAGCAGCGTCTACCCCAGCGTCTTCACATAACTCTCGTAATGTATATCCGTTACCCGTACGTTTAGAAAGCTTAAATTCTTCTCCATCTTTCATCATTCTCACCATTTGAATTAATTCAACTTGTAAGGAATCAGGAGAATATCCGTGCATCATTAAAGCAGATTTCATACGGTTTATATAACCGTGATGGTCAGCGCCTAGTACATCAATCAATTGATCAAAGCCGCGGCTCATCTTGTTAACGTGATAAACAATGTCTGGCATAAAATAGGTATATTCACCATTACTTTTTCTAATAACGCGGTCTTTATCGTCAAAGTAGTCTGTTGTTTTTAAAACAAGCGCTCCGCCATCTTCGTAAATATGTTCTTTTAGATATTCGATTTCTTTTTCCACTGCTCCACCTGCTCTAATCTTCTTTTCAGAAGAGAAGACGTCAAATACAATGTTGTAATTTTTAAGGTCTTCTTTGATTTTATCTAATTCGAATTCCATACCTTTTTCTTTGAAAAATTCAAAATAGTCAGACCTAGATAATAAATCAGGACCAAATTCATCAAAGATGCGTTTAGCTACTAACTTTACATCCTCCCCGTGATAGCCATCTTCAGGAAGAGCAAATGGTAAACCCAAAATTTCTTTATATCTTTCAATTAATGATTCACCAAGGTGATCAATTTGATTACCAGCATCATTAATATAGTATTCTCTAGTTACATCATATCCATCAAAAGTTAAGATACGACTAATAGCATCTCCAATAGCCGCTCCTCGAGCGTGTCCAACATGTAAATCGCCAGTTGGATTAGCGGAGACAAATTCCACATTAATCTTTTGATTCTTTTTTTCGCCACGTCCATAGTTATCGTTTTCAATGATAATCTTATTAACCAAAGCGCTTAAAGAATCATTTTTCATAAAGAAATTAATAAAGCCAGGGCCCGCAATTTCAATCTTTTCAATATTTGATAAATCAAGTTTACTGACAATTAATTCAGCGACTTCTTTTGGGGATTTACCAAAATAGCGACAAGACTTCATAGCGACGTTACTTGCAAAATCTCCGTGAGCAGGGTCTTTAGAATTCTCAATAATAATTTGATCTAACGCTAAATCAACATTAAGAGATTTTAATGCTTGTTGAATATTAAGTTTTAAGCTTTCTTTAATTTCCATATTTTTAACACAAAATTATACTTATTACTAATTAATATTAGCAATAACTTTTTTTAACATAATCATCGAAGTGGCTTCAATAGCCTCACCTTTACCAACTTCTCCACACCCTTCATTAGTGCCTGCTTTGATAGAGACTTGATCAACACTAACCTCTAATAAAGTTGCAACATTTTTTCTCATTAGTTCGATATAGTCTTTTAACTTAGGTTTTTCTAAAGAAACAAAAATATCAACATTATTAACTTGATAGCCTTTATCTTTCATCATTTTCACTACTTCTTTGACGATAAGACTGCTATCCATATCTAAAGTCTCGCTAGACGTATCAGGAAAGTGTTTACCTAAATCACCAAGGGCTAGTGCGCCTAAAATTGACTCCGCTAAAGCGTGATATAAAACATCACCATCACTATGAGCGAGTTCTCCTAAGTGATAAGGAATTTCTACTCCTGCAATGATTAATTTTCTATTTTCCACTAAACGGTGGATATCTTTAGAAAAGCCAACACGATAATCCATTATTTTTTTCCTGAGACATTAAATTTGAAGAACATGATATCTCCATCTTTTGGAAAATATCCTTTGCCTTCGGTACGCATCTTACCAGCTTCTTTAACTGCTAACTCACTACCTAATTCATGAATGGCTTCATATGTATATACTTCAGCGCAGATAAATCCACGTTCAAAATCAGTATGAATGATTCCAGCACATTTAGGAGCGCTATATCCGTTAGTAAATGTCCAAGCTCGACACTCATCTGCTCCGACTGTAAAGAATGTAGATAAATTTAGTAATTTATAAGTAGCTTTGATTAATTGAGCTAATCCACTAGTTTCAATTCCTAAATCCTTTAAGAATTCAACTTTTTCTTCTTTAGATAATTCCGACAGTTGAGATTCAATCTCACAACTCACTGGAATTACTTCGTTATGTTCTTTAGAAGCATATTCTTTAACCTTATTAAAATTAGCGCAGCTAGAGATATCTAATAAATCCTCTTCACCAACATTAGCGACATAAATGATTGGCTTTTTAGTTAATAAATGATAACTATAAACCACCTCTTCTTGCTCTTGAGTTAAAGGAACATTTCTAGCAGCGACTCCATTAGTTAAAGCTTCTTTAAGTGGAGTTAAACAACTCATCTCCATTACTGAATCTTTATCTTTTAAGATACGCGCTTTATTTTCAATTTTTTCAATTCTTCTAGTGACTGTTTCTAGATCTGCCATCACAAGTTCAAGATTAATGACTTCAATATCTCGAATTGGATCGACATCTACTTCAACGTGAATGATATCCGCATTATTAAAACATCTCACCACTTCCACAATCGCATCACATTCTCTAATATGAGAAAGGAATTGGTTTCCTAATCCTTCTCCTTTAGAGGCTCCTCTAACTAATCCAGCAATATCATAAAATTCGATTGTTGCAGGAATAGTTCTAGCTGGTTTAAATACATTAACCAAAAAATCTAATCTTTCGTCCGGAACTTCAACAATTCTAGTATTTGGATTGATAGTGGCAAAAGGATAATTAGCGGCTTCAACATGCGAATTAGTAATCGCATTAAATAATGTAGATTTACCAACATTCGGTAATCCAACAATTCCAGCTTTTAATCCCATAATAAGTTCTACTTCCAATTGAATATTATATTCAAATTTATCTATAAGACAAAGATAAAATATAATTATATGTTTCTAAGTTACTGTAAACACTCTAAAGGAGGGATTTTTGATATCTTTTTAGAAATCAAAATAGAACTAATTATAGAGATGAATGTATCCACTAAAATCATATAAAAAAGTGACAAAGGATTAAAAACAAACATCGCCTGAATATGTAATGAGCTCGCTAAAGTTTTAGATAAAACAAAAGAGATTATTAATAACTCAATAACTGAAAGCATTAAAGAAAAACTAGTCATGATAAAAGAATGAAAATAAATGAATTTCTTACTTTGACTTTTTTTACTTCCTAAACACCTTACTAATCCAATATCTTTTTTCACCTCTAAAAAATGTAGATAATTACAAATAAATAGAATTAAGCTCGCAATTAAAACGCTAGAAATTGAGACCACTAATAAAATTAATTCGATATATCCACAGATTTCATCAACACTATTTTTGACGTCTTTCAAAGGCGAATAAATTTCATATTGTGGGAAAGCCCGATTAACGAAATTAATCACTTCATTTTCGTGATTGGTATCAATTTGAAGAGCAAAGTTTTCAACATTTAAATCAAAAGTCGATACCCCAAGCATACACTGGAAAAATAAAATTGACCAACTTTCATCATGATGTAGAGCGAGCTTAGCGCTATTAGAGACTCCCACTATTTTTAAAGGAACAGTCTTGAAGTCTCTAGAAATATAGCCGTTAGGTAATAAGCTCTCCATAATAGGAAAAGTGAAATAAATCGTTTTATTTTTAGGTTCTGTGATATTAAGTTTTTCAAGTAAGGCTGATGAAATTACTATTTCCTGATAGTTAACAGGTGCCCTGCCGTTAATTAGTTGATAGTAAGGTTCAAAACAAAACCCACTAATATTGCTTTTAGAAAAATGACCTTCTACCGTGTTAGTTGGTAAAGAGATATTTTGTGAATCTTCATAGCGGACATAACTAAGTAAATCAACTACATCATAAATGCTAACTTCACTACTGGATAAATAACTACTTTTAGAAAAACCAACCATTAAGCTTCGATCATATATGGCATAAGCATTACTACACCCATAAGTCACACTTTTTATATTGTGATTGCCCTCTTTACAAAACGAGCCAATAAAAGAAGGGAGATAATCTTTTCTAGAGCGGTTAATCACTAATAATCTAGGGCAATCAAATGGTTCATACCCATTATATAAAATAGGATAATACTCACTTGTTAGTATCTCGAAGTCATAATTATGATATTTAAAATCAAATCTATGTTCTTTGATAAACAAATCTTTATTTTGCTTAAAAGAAAAATAATAGGCTTTCTTTAAATCCCAAGGATGTTCACTATTAACGTTTAAATAATTAGTGGTCGGAAGAGTTAATTTATTCTCCAAAATATATTCATTCCATATGGGATTAGAATGGTAAATTAATACCTGATTAGACAAACAAAATCCCTTTAATTTTAAAGTGAAACTACCTTCATATTGCCACGCACTATGAGACACTAAAAAGGTTATAAATAAGTCATTATGTTCAATATATTTGCTAAATGAAGATGTAGTTCTTTCAATTTGAAGTTGGAAGCATATCTCATTAATCACAGAAAACGGACAACTTAAAATAAATTCATCATTCGCTAAAGTGGTTAACTTGTTTGGATATACATCTAATGATTTACTAATAAGCCCAAATTCATTAATAGAAGAAATATCTAAACTAGATATCGGCTTTATTTGACTCCCTTTTTCTATATAGCTAACGTTATAGTCGAACATCTTTTTAAAATCATTCGCATAATATACACCAATATAATCAATATCTTCTTTATAATCTTCCGCTAGAGAAGCAACTTCATCATATTCAGTGCCACTAATAATATCTTTAGATATGTCCTTTTGTTTGCTAGATAAAATAAGACGATCATCATCTAAAATCGAAGAATAACTACGATATAAATTAGAGGAAATAATATTTGATAATGTACTAGCTAAACCCACTCCGATTAAGCCGAAAGAAGTGACAAAAGTAATAAACATTGTTCTCCATTTTCTTCTTTTGATTGTATGAAGGGTGTGCTTAAAAAGAAAAGGAAAAGGAAGTAATCTTGTTTTTGTTTTATGCGATAAATTTAATACCGGCAAATATTCTTGATGCTTCTTTTTGTTTTGATAGATAACATCAACAACTTTCCCATCGCACATTTTAATAATTTGATCCGCATATTTTTCACTTAAAGCAATATCATGAGACACCATTATCACTAAAGAAGAAGAACTAATCTTTTCTAAAAGCGACATCACTATTTCACTATTATGCTCATCTAAATTACCGGTTGGTTCATCCGCTAATAAAATTAATGGGGAATTTGCAATGGCTCTAGCTAGTCCTACCCTTTGCTTTTCTCCTCCAGAAAGATTAGAAACTAGTTGGTTTTCTTTTTTAGATAGTCCAACTAGTCTTAATAAGTCTTTAATCCTCTTTTCTTTTTTTGATTTTTTATCTCCACAGGAAATATCTAAGGCTAATTCGATATTTGCTTTAACTGTTTCATATTCAAATAACTTATAGTCCTGAAATAAAAAGCCTAACTTTCGACTTCTAATTATTTCTTTTTCATCATCACTTAAATATTGATAAGATTTCCCATCAAAAGAAATATCGCCAGAAAAACTTAATAAAGTACTAAGGATATTTAATAATGTCGTCTTTCCACATCCTGAAGGGCCGTTTATAATCACTAGTCCAAATCTTGGAAAAGTTAAAGAAACGTCTTTCAAAACATAACGCCCATTATATTTCTTAGAAACATTAGTTAACTCAATCATTAACTTTTAACTCCAAAGACAAATTGCGTCTTTTTGAAAATTTAATTGGTAAAACTGTAGCAATAGTAATTAAAAAAATAATCATTACTAATATAGCTAATGGATATAAAAGAGGGACATTTAAAAAGGACACATAAGGAATATCAATAATTTGGCTGACATTTATATATTTATAAACAATGTGGTTAATCAATAATGACAAAGGATATGACAAAGTTAACGAGAGTATTAAAGAGATAAAACCAGAATATAGATTTTCATTAATATAGATATTTTCGATATCGCTATCTCTAGCACCAATAGAAGATAAAATGGCGCTAACTTTTCGATCTTCAGAATAATTAGTAAAAGAGATAATAGTTAAAATTAATAAAGTTCCTACTATTCCAATTGCTAAAAATAGGAATAATGCATATTCAGCAGCATTAGCAAAACCAATTAAAGAATTTGCGATTACTAGCGAAGAAGAATTAAATGAATAATCGTTAAAAATAGAATCATCAAATAACAAATTGCGGTCACGATAATTCTTTAAAAATAGCTGATATGAATAAGAAGAAATTATCGAATAATCTTCAGCGTCCATCACCCTATCATACCAAGTAATTTTATTATCATAGTAGGTTGATAGATTAAGTAACACATATTCTTGTAAATAAGATTCTAATCCGAGGTAAGAATAATAAATCTTTGGGGTATTTAAATATTCTAATTCATTAACAACACCCACTATCTGACAACTAAATGAATATTCAAAATAATCAGTGATTTCTTCTTCGTATTCATTAACATAAATAGATTCAAATTTATGATAGATATTTATATATTCTCCAATAGGGTCATAACCTAAGGAAGTATTGATTTGATTATAGCAATTAAGATTCACTACTACTTCTGATAGATTATCACTTTTTGGGAGGCTCCCTTTAAATAAAAGCGAATTATCAATTGAGTCATCTACATAGCTATATATTGGAGTATACGATAGTTTATCAAAAGAGGTATCACCAATTAAAATTTTTGGATTTTGAGGCAAGATTGCCGAAAAATTTGGACAAATATTAAATATTTTAGCAATTTTCTCATTCGATCTTAACTCGTTTATATTAGGTCTAACTGATTTAGTTAATTTAATGAATCCTGTATCAGTTACCAACTCATCTTTACTAATATATCCATGTCCAAAATCTAACTGATTATAGGAAGCGTTTTTGATTGCAACATCTTTGCCATTAATAAATCCAAACACTAAATTTGTAATAATCATGGAGATCGATAATGAGGCCACAACAAAAAGATTTCTTTTGATTCTTTTTTTGTAATTATTCTTACTAAATCGATTTGTCCAATTGATTCTACCTTTATAGATTTCGTGTTCTTTATATAATTCAGATTCAAATTTCTTGTTTAAATAATCATTAATGATACTTCCATCAGCTATTTCAATTATTCTATTACAATATTCTTTTACTATTTGTAGGTTGTGTGAAACCATTATTACTAATCTAGATTTACTAATAGAAGATAATAACTCCATCACCTTAATAGAATTAGAAGAATCTAACGCTCCAGTGGGCTCATCACACAATAGTATTTTGGGGTTTCTGATTAAGGCTCTAGCAATAGCGACTCTTTGGGCTTCTCCACCCGATAATTTATTAACTTTTGCATTATATAATTCAATTGGTATACCAACATATTCTAATAAAGAAGTAGCTTTTGATATTGCTTTATTCTTGCTACACCCACTAAATAATAAGGGTAATGTAACATTATCCATTACAGTTGTATCAGGAATTAGATTATATTGCTGAGCTACTAGTCCAATTTGATCTCTATAAAATAAATAATCTTTTTTTGTTTTATAAACATATTTCTTTTTATTTAAATAAATCTCACCTCGAGATGGTTTATCAAATTTTGAAATCATATTTAATAAAGTGGTTTTCCCACTTCCACTTTTCCCAACTATAGAAACAAAACCAAATTCATCAAAAGATAAATTAATGTTATGTAAGGCATAAAAAGAATGTTCTTTATCTATAGGAAAAGATTTGTATAAATTCTTAATAACTAAAGCTTTCAAAATTAAAACCCTCCTATTATATAAAGAGGGCAAAAATTCGAAAAATTTGTAAAATATTTTTAAAAAGTTTATGAAAAACTTATCAAAATAATTAATGACCTGCTTCGCAGGTCACTATTTTTTATTATTCGTCTTCCATTTTTACAGCAGCAGGGACTTTAGGTAAGCCAGGCATTGTCATAATCGAACCAGTTAAGGCAACAACAAACCCTGCTCCAGCAGATAAACGTACTTCTCTAATGGTGATATCAAAATCATCTGGAGCGTTTAATACTTTGGCATTATCAGTAAATGATAACGGAGTTTTAGCAATACAAACAGGAAGATTTCTATATCCTTGAGATTCAAATTCTGCAATTTGTTTTAAAGCTTCTTCAGAATAAATAACGTCTTTTGCTCGATAAATTTCTTTGCAAACTTGGTTAATTTTATCTTGTAGAGAATTATTTAGTTCATATAAAGGATGATAATAACTTTCTTTCGTGGCTAAAGTTTCTAATACTTTGTTTGCTAAATCAACAGCGCCAATTCCGCCTCTAGAGAAAGCATCACAGAAAGCAACTTCATAGTGATTATCAGAACAGAATTTAATTAATTCTTCTGTCTCTTTTTGAGTATCACTAGAAAAATGGTTAACACAAATCACTGTAGGAACATCATATTTAGCAATATTTTCCATATGTCGTTTTAAGTTAGCAAAGCCAATTCTTAAAGCATCGATATTTTCGTTATCTAACTCTTCAAATTTTACTCCTCCGTGGAGCTTAAGCGCTCTAATCGTAGCGACCATCACCACTGCGTCAGGTTTAATATTAGCAACACGGCATTTAATATCTAAGAATTTCTCAGCACCAAGATCAGCACCGAAGCCAGCTTCTGTAACGACAATTGGAGCGAGTTTTAACGCCATCTTAGTAGCGATAATTGAATTACAGCCATGGGCGATATTCGCAAATGGACCGCCATGTATTAAGCATGGATTTCCTTCTAAAGTTTGAACTAAGTTAGGATTAAAGGCATTTTTCATTAATTTATAAATTGCGTTGGAAATACGTAATTGTTCTAATTTAACAGGCTCTCCATCAAGATTATAAGCAACAACAATTTGTTTAATACGATTAATAAAATCTTTCTCATCTCTAGATAAGCAAAGAATCGCCATCATCTCGCTAGCGACAGTAATAACAAATTCATCATGTCTAGGGGCGCTTTTCTTCTCATCTTGATTTACAGTCACACTTCTTAATGCGCGATCATTCATATCAAGCGCTCTTTTCCATAAAATTCTAGAAGGGTCAATTCTTAATTCATTCCCTTGGAATATATGGTTATCAATAACCGCAGAGATTAAATTAATTGAACTAGTTAAAGCGTGCATATCTCCAGTAAAATGAAGATTAATATCTTCAGAAGGAACTACACTAGCAAGTCCTCCACCAGTTGCCCCACCTTTTAAACCAAAGACAGGACCTAAGGATGGTTCTCTTAAACATAATAATGAATTAACGCCAATCTTATGTAATCCATCAGTTAAGGCAATTGAAGTTGTAGTTTTGCCTTCTCCAGCTTTAGTAGGAGTAATTGCGGTTACCAAAACTAACTTACCATTAGATTTGTCCTTAAGTTCCTCGTTAATTTTTAAATCAATTTTTGCTTTATCTAAGCCATAAGGAATTACGTACTCTTTTTTAATTCCGGCATCCGAAGCAACATCATAAATATTTCTCATAATTAGACCCCCAATCCTATTTTAGCTTCCTCAATGTTTTTATATGTTTCTGAATCGAATTGATTCTTGAAAAACGTCACTTGTCGCTTAGCGTAATTTCGAGTCCTTTTTTGGATTAACTCGACGCAGCAAGCGTAATTTGTCTTATTTTCTAGATAATCAATGACTTCTTTATAGCCAATTCCTTGCTTGGCGGTAAGAGATAAATCGTAATTTTCTAGTAAAAATTTTACTTCGTCTACTAATCCATTTTCCATCATTGATAGGACTCTTTCATCAATGTTTTTATATAACTCAACTCTATCAGGACATAAGAATATAAATTTTACATCTTGATAAATCGGTTTATGAGTTTGTTCATTTAGAATATCTGTTTTCTTTTTATTCGAATGTCTAATTAATGAAATTGCTCTTAATAAACGCTTACGATTATTAACGTGAATCTTTCTACTTTCTTCAACATCAAGACTTTCTAATAGCTTATGTAGATCTTCATTACTTAATTCTAATAAATCATCATCAACAGGAACTTCTTCCTTTTCAAAACTATAATCAAATAACGCGGCTCGAACATATAGACCAGTGCCGCCAACTAAAACTACATCATTATATTTATCTAATAAATTAGATAAAACTTTTCTACAAAGTGATTGATATTCCATCACCGAGAAAGTTTCATTAGGAGTTTTAATATCTAGTAAATGATATTTTTTATAGTGAGGATCGTCTTTAGATAGTTTCGCGGTTCCAATATTCATATCTTTATAAATTTGAAATGCGTCAAAATTAATCGCTTCACAATTAAGCTTATCTATAAGATAATTTGCAAGTTCAGTCTTTCCTGAACAAGTTGGGCCCATAACTACATAAATCATGAAATCCATTATAAATAAAAAAGAAGTGAATTTCATCACTTCTTATTAACAATCTTACTAATTTCTAATAAGTATTCATTTACTTCTTCTTTTAAAACATTGTAATTAACCACTAGCGGGTGATTGTTATATCTACTTAATAGTTCTTGATGTAATTTATCATCTTTATGGACTTTTGCTAAGGCAATATCTTTTTTTAATAAATTAATTTCTTCATCTTTATCCACTAATTCTTTAACTCGAAGATATTCCGCTATTAGAGGCTCCTTTAATAATTCCTCTTTTAATTCTTTAGCGAGTTTAATTGACTCATCCATTAACTAATTCTCCAATTAATGAATATGTATGACTTTCAATAATTTTGACAGGAACAATTTTTCCAACTAAAGATTCATCACCTTTAAAGTGAACTAATTTATTAGATTCCGTATAACCAGAAAGCATATTTTTATCAGTCTTACTTGTCCCGTCTACTAAGACTTTATAAACCCCACCAATATAACGTTTAGAATCAGCTTCAATATTAGCCTCTAAATGCTTAACGAGTTCTTTAAATCTTCTACTCTTATCCGCGTAGCTAACATTATCTATAATTTTAGCAGCAGGAGTCCCTCTTCTAGGAGAATAAATAAAGGTAAAAGCAGATTCATATTTCACCTCATCAACTAGGGTTAAGGTTTCATTAAATTGTTCTTCAGTTTCATTAGGAAAACCAACAATGATATCAGTAGATAATGAAAGACCTGGGATCTTACTTCTCATCTCTTTAACTAAACTAAGATAATGCTCTCTAGTATATCTTCTTCCCATAAGGCGTAAAACTTCACTACTACCAGACTGAACTGGAAGGTGAATACACTTCATGATATTGTCGTATTTTGCAATAATTTCTATCATTTTGCTGGAGAAATCCCAAGGATGAGAGGTTGTGAATCTAATTCTAGGAATGCCCATTTTAGCAGCTTCTTCAAGGACGTCTGCAAAGTCATGACCTTCATTAAGATCTTTCCCATACGCATTCACGTTTTGACCTAAAAAAGTAATCTCTTGATAGCCTTCTTTTTTAAGTTCTCTAACTTCATCCATAATGTCGTTAAATTGACGACTTCTTTCTTTGCCTCTAGTATAAGGAACAATGCAATATGTACAGAATTTATTACATCCATAAATAATGTTTACATACGCTTTAAATTCATTGTTTCTTTTAACATTTTTATTCTCGATAACTTCGCCTTGTTTTGATTTAATAGCAATTAACCTAATATCGCTATTATAAGCTTCATAAATTAAATCAAGTAATTGGTCGATTTCATGGGTGCCAAAATATAAATTAACTTCAGGGAATTTTTTCATTAAAATATCTAGAATTTCTGGCTGTTCCACCATACATCCACAGATTGCTAAAACCAGCTTTTTATTAATCTTGCGATATTTCTTTAAATTTCCAATATCACCATAAACTTTATCTTCAGCGTTTTCTCTAACTGCGCAAGTATTGATGATGATGACATCAGCGTCTTCAGGTTTATTAGTCTCAACATAGTTAGAGGATTCTAACATCCCTTTCATAGTTTCTTCATCTCTGATATTTGCTTGGCAACCAAAAGTGTGAATATAGTATTTCTTTCCTTTTCCTATTTCTTTCATTTCATTTAAATGAATTGGAGAATACGCTGAAAATTCAGTCTCAGTTTTCACTCTAGACTTTGCTTCTATTAAATTTGGATAACTAATAATTTTTGTTTTCATTTTATTTATCTTCTAAATAATAAATTGGGAATATTTCTTTACATTTACCGTTAAATTCATCGATATCTAGAACAACCGCGGATAATAAGCCTCTACCTTCGCTAGGAAGATCAAATCTAGATTGTTCTCCATAAACTATTTTATTAACCACAGTTTCTTTTGTAAAACCTAAAGCCCCATCAGCAAAGCCGGTCATACCAACATCAGAGATATAGGCTGTTCCACCTTCTAAAATCTTATAGTCCTTAGTTTGAACATGAGTGTGAGTCCCAAGGACTGCAGAAACTTTACCGTCTAAAGCATACGCTAAACAAAGCTTTTCTCCAGTAGCTTCTGCGTGAAAATCCACAATATGGATATCAGCTTTTTCTTCATTATTAATAAGTTCAATTAACGAATAATAAGGATTATTTACTTCCTCATTCATGAATACTGAACCAAGAACATTTGTCACTCTAATAGTGACTCCATTAAGTTCATAAACGATGCTGCCTTCTCCTGGAAAAGGGTGTAGCAAATTAAGCGGCCTAATTAAGCGATCAGTTGAATCGATATATTTACGTAAATCATTCTTACTATCATAGTGATTACCTAGTGTAATCGCATCGATTCCATCGTCAATTAATTCTAAATAATGATGTCTTAATAAACCTTTACCATGCGTCACATTTTCTCCATTAGCGATAACAAAATCAATGTGATATTTATCCACAAAGGTTTGTAAGTGATCTTTAATGACACGTCGGCCAATTTTGCCGACGATATCGCCAATAAATAAGATTTTCAAATTAGCTCTTTTCTAGAAGTAATTACTTCGCAGTTTCAATCGCACGATATTCTCTAATGACGGAAACTTTAATTTGTCCTGGATAAGTCATTTCGTTTTCAATACGTTCTTTAATTTCTCTTGCGAGTTTAAAAGCACCGATATCGTCAATCTTATCAGGAATAACCATGACTCTTAATTCTCTACCAGATTGCATCGCGTATGATTGATAAACTCCATCATAGGATTTACAAATCTCTTCAAGTTTTTCAATTCTTTGAATATAGTTTTCAAGCATTTCACTTCTAGCGCCTGGTCTAGCAGCACTTAATGTATCAGCGGCTTGGACTAAATGAGAAATAACGTATTTAGCAGGTACGTCGCCATGGTGAGATTCAATCGCATTAATGACAACATCACCTTCACCATATTTCTTAGCAAGTCTAGAACCAACTTCGACGTGGCTACCATCTGTTTCGTAGTCAATAGCCTTACCAATATCGTGAAGTAAGCCAGCACGTTTTGCTAAGTTTTGATCTAAACCAAGTTCAGCGGCCATAGAGCCCGCTAAATAAGCAACTTCAATAGAGTGTTCCAAGGCGTTTTGTCCATAGGATGTACGATATTTTAATCTACCAACATAATCTAGAAGTTCTTTATTAATTCTTGGCAAACCAAGTTTGAAGGCCACATCTTGACCAGTTTTATGGATGCTTTCTTCTACTTCTTGTTTGCATTTTTCAACAATTTCTTCAATTCTACCTGGTTGAATTCTGCCGTCTTTAATTAAATTTTCTAAAGACATTCTAGCGATTTCTCTTCTGATAGGGTTAAAAGAAGACACTGTAATAACTTCAGGAGTGTCATCAATAATTAAATCAACACCAAGTAAGGTTTCTAAGGTACGAATGTTTCTGCCTTCTCTGCCAATGATTCTTCCTTTCATTTCATCGTTAGGAAGAGCAACAACAGAGACAGTCTTTTCAATAGTTGTATCTTGAGCGTACTTGCACATTGCTTGCACTAAAATTTCTTGAGCTTTTGCGACCACTTGATCTTTTGCTTCTTCTTCTTTGTTTTTAATGTAAGCAGCAATTTCTCTAGAGACTTTAGATTCTACTCTTTTAAAGAGTTCATCTTTTGCTTCTTGAGTTGACATTTGAGCAACCTTTTCAAGTTCAGAAATGATTGAATCAATCTTTTCTTGTAAAGCTGCTTCTTTCTTATCAACATCTTTTAATCGACGATTAAGAGTTTCATTCTTTTCATCAAGAGTATTTTCTTTTTGAATAAGAGCAGCGTCTCTTCTATCGATATTTTGTTCACGTTGGAATAATTGTTTTTCTTGAGCGGTTAATTCCAACTTTCTTTCTTTAATTTCTTTGTCCGCTTCAATTTTCATTTCGTTAACGACTTGTTTACCATCTAATTGGGCGTTCTTAACAATATGTTCAGCTTTAATTTCTGCTTCACGAACAATCTTGCCAGCTTTGTTTTGATCTCTTTTTCCTTTAAAAAATGGAACAAGAAAAACAACAGCAGCCCCGACTAGTAAACCAGCAAAAGCACAGATAATTGGTAAACCAATTTCAGTGAATCCACTTAAAATGTGCATAGTATAATTCCTTTCTAATATAAATATATAGTCAAAAGACTATTTACCTAAATCAACTTAAAAATTTGCTATAAGTATGATTTTTATTATGTAACAGGCAAATGCCTGATAAAACTTTTCTCTATTGAGAATCTATAGGTAAGTACCTTCCGAGGGTACGTGTTTATTATAAAGGAAATAAGTTGATATATAAAAGAATAATTTATAAAAATTATAATAGCGGAGTAACAATTTTAATTAAACCGCAAATAGATCTAGAAAATAATCCTAGTTTATAGTCTATAGGAACAAGTTGACTATCATTAATCATAGATTTGAAGTCTTGGCTGATTTCTTTAATACATGGATTTTTATATAAAAGGGTGCCGCATTCAAAGTGATGGACTAGACTTCTAAAATCGAAATTAATCGTCCCTACAAAGGCAAGTTCATCATCTGCTAGAGCAGTTTTCATATGATTAAATCCAGGGGTATAAATATAAATATGTACACCGGCTTTTAATAGCGTCTTAAAGTTAGATTTAGCAACCTTATAAACTAATTTTTTATCAGGAATTCCTGGAACAATTAAATGAACATCCACTCCTCTTAAGGCAGCATTTCTCATCGCTTCCATTAATCCAAATGTTGGAATTAAATATGGAGTAGAAATATAAACCTTTTTAGTGGCGTAATTTAAAATATTGATGTAGTTTTGTTCACCGATCATATGGTCGTTGGTATAGAATCCAGGTCCATCTCCAAAAGGCATAACAAATCCTTCTTCTTCAAAAGTTGGATAATCAAAATCTAAAAATGGAGATAAAGGAGTAATCTCTTTAGCGGCAATATCAAAGTTTTCAATAAATGTGGTAATTAAATTAGATATAGCGGTTCCTTCAATTTTCACCATTGTATCTTTCCAATAACCAAATCTTTTAATGATATTGGCGTATTCATCTGCGAGGTTGTTACCACCAGTAAACGCCATCTTATGGTCAATAACTACAATCTTGCGGTGATCTCTATTGTTATATACACCAGATAAGATTGGTTTTAATGGGTGGAATTTATAACATTTAATGCCGTATTTTGTTAATCTTCGTGGGGTGCTAAAAGAGATAGTGCCATTACATCCTAAATCATCATAGACAATTCTAACATCAACACCTTCTTGGGCTTTTTTAATAAGAATATCTTTTACTTCTCCCCATAATTTGCCATCTGTAATAATAAAGAATTCAATAAAGATGAACTTTTCTGCTTGTTTTAATCCTTCAATTAAATCAGGGAAGAATTTATCTCCAACAGGATAATAAGTAACTCTATTATTTTTAAAAGCACCGACTCTTGCGGTATTTAAAACATATTGGAACGCTCCACGTGCTCTACCTAATTCTTCTTCATATTTAGAAAAAGCGATTTTATTGCGTTCATAGTACGGTTCAAGTTCTTTTAAATAACCCCTTATATATTTAGTTTCTTTTCTTGGAAGTCCATGATTTTTAAAGATTAAAAAGAATGTTACTGTGGCTAAAGGAAAGACAAATAGAAAGACTAACCATGGGACTTTAAATTCAGGATCTTCATATTTATTAATAACTCTAAAGAAGATAATAACCGCCAAAACAAATGCAACAACTCTAGCAATAACGAATACTTGGTTAATAGTCGTTAAGATTTTTGCTGCAGATGGGTTTTGTTGAATAATTGGTGCAAAGATATATGTATCAGCGCCAATTTCAAAGAATATAACAATTAAAACTTCAACTAATAAAAAGAGAATTGTAAATAAATATCCTGATGTTAATAGTCTTCTAAGTTTTTTCACGTTTGGTTCCTAATTATTGTCTAGCTTCTTTAATCGCTTTTAAGATTTCTTCTTTTACGTCTTCGTTACTATGGATATACTCTTTAGCGGTCTCTCGGCCTTGACCGATTTTGCTGCCATTATATTCAAACCAGGCACCACTTTTTTTAACAATACCAAGTTCAACAGCGCGGTCTAATATTTCACTATCTTTAGAAATACCTTTTCCATAGATAATATCAATTTCACATTGTTTAAATGGAGGAGCAACTTTATTCTTCACCACTTTAATTCTACAAGTGTTACCAGTAACATCACTTCCTGTTTTAATAGCCTCAGTTCTTCTAATATCTAATCTAATAGAAGCATAGAATTTTAAGGCTCTACCTCCAGAAGTGGTTTCAGGATTACCGTACATCACTCCAACTTTTTCTCTTAATTGGTTGATGAAAATGATCGTGCAGTTATTTTTATTTAATAAACCGGCAAGTTTACGCATCGCTTTAGACATTAGTCTAGCTTGCATACCAACTGAGTTATCACCCATTTCTCCATCAAGCTCAGCTTGTGGGACTAAAGCAGCAACACTATCAACGATTAATAAATCGATAGCCCCACTACTAGCAAGCATCTCTGCAATTTCAAGAGCCTGCTCACCACTATCAGGTTGAGATAAAATTAGCTCATCGATATTAACACCTAAATTTTTAGAATATTCAGGGTCAATGGCGTGTTCAGCATCAATAAAAGCAGCTCTTCCACCTTGTTTTTGACATTCTGCAATCGCATGTAGCGCTAATGTGGTTTTACCACTACTTTCTGGACCATATATTTCAATGATTCTTCCTTTTGGATATCCGCCTACTCCAAGAGCTTCATCTAGTAAAAGTGAACCGCTTGGTATAACGGAAACCTCAACGTTTGGTCGATCGCCAAGTTTCATCACGGCGCCTTTACCAAATTGTTTTTGAATTTGTTTTAGAACTTCATCGAGTTCCTTTTCATTTAGTTTGTTTTTTTCGTCCATTTTTTATGGCCTCCTCATTATATATAGAGTGGTTTTTTTCGATTTTTTTGCAAAAAAAGTTAATTATTTTCTAAAATTAATGATTCTAAAAGTTCGAAAGCAATAATTATTGCTTTTTCTTGAATCTCATTTCTTGATCCTTCTAAGTTATATGAATAGACTCGAGTGGTGTCTAAAAAGGCAATTCCAATATGAATTTCTCCAACTGGTTTATCTTCCATCGCACTAGGTCCAGCATTTCCAGTAAAGGATACGCAATAATCGACATTGAGTAATTTCTTGCCGTTAGATGCCATTTGTCCAGCGACTTCTTTTGAAACAACACCAAATTCATCAATGTCTTTATAAGAAATACCTAATAATCTATTTTTTTCTTCCGTCGCATAAGTCACTAACGCACCCTTAAAGAAATGAGAGGCTCCACTAATAGAGGTAATCTCTTTAGCAAAAGAACCACCAGTAAAAGACTCTACAGAACCAAGAGTTCTACCTTTTTCTCTAAATAACTTATTAATACCTACGCTATCCATTGTTATTTGCTTTCTAAAAATGCTTTACGATTTTGCCACACATAAATAATGCCGCTTAATAAAGATGCAAGTGTAGCTGCATAGACAATAAACATTGTTACGGTAAGATATGGGTTGGTATTATTTTGATACATATAATGGAATGGAAAATCGTTTAATAATACAGCGCCAATTGCAACCATTTGTAGGACAGTTTTAAGTTTGCCAAAAATATTAGCAGCAATAACTACTCCTTTTTGAGCGGCGATAAATCTTAAAGCGTCAACAACTGTGTCTCTAGCGACCATAATAATAACACACCATACAGGGATAAATGCGGTCTGCTCATAAGCATAAGGAGCAAAAATACTAGGAGCACATAAGAAGATTAACATTGAACTAACCAATAACTTATCTGCTACTGGATCTAAAAACTTACCTAAGTCAGTAACTTGATTGTTTTTTCTTGCAAGTTTTCCATCTAAATGATCGGTGTAACTAGCGATGACAAAGAACACAAAAACAATTAAAAAAACCAAGTTTATACGGGAATTTCCAAGTTCAGGGGTTGATAAGTTAGGGATTAAAGATAAAACAAATAACGTCACAATTAAAATGACAGTAGCAATAATTCTTGAGAATGTAATTTTTGTTGGAAGATTCATAATCTCTCTCCTTTTAATAGTGAGTCTTCGACCCTATAAGCCATGTTTTGTCTAGGATGATAATTTATCTAAGAATAATCTTACTTGAATCGATTCGTTTCTCTATCAAGCCTCCCCTACCAAATTTGGGTTTCTCGCTTATGGGGTTTACCGCGTTCCACCTTATTCTTTCAAATAAGCTCCGTCACTGTGGCACTTTCAGGAATTTTACCTTGGGTCGCCCTTTAGGTTAATTTCCGCCGTCATGTACTCCTACATGCCTAACGTTATTCTTTCCGTTAGCATAATCACTACAACCATCACAGATTGTGCGAGCATGGACTTTCCTCTAACTAACTAGTAGTCAGCAATCATCTAGGTCGAAGGTTTTATTTTAATTCATCGGGAATAGAACCAATATGTTCTTTGATATAACTCTCCAACTTCCCAATACGCTGGAGTAATTCGTAATTATCGATATGAATAGGTTTGTCTTTAGGAAGATATTTAATTCTTTCTTTAAGCTTGGCTAATTCTTGTAATAGACTAGCGTTAACTTTTTTTAGTTCCTCATTTTCATTTATTAAAGCCTTAACATCAACAGAAGATTTTGATTCAATCTTACGATAATCATCGATAATTTGATCTAAGACTTCATCAACTTCATCAGGATCATAACCATTTCCCGCAGACTTAAATTTCTTTTTATAAAGTGAATTAGAAGAGAAATTAAGTTCTTTATTCATATACTCATATATTATCTCTTATATGGCGATATTTTTCTATGAAAAATTTATAAATATAATCAAAAATTTAAATAAATCAGTATCCCTTTTTCTTGAAAAGAACCTTTTCAATCGTTAATATAGAAAACGATGAAAAAAATAAATCGCATCTTAAAAGGTAGAAAATATCTCTGTTTCTTAGATTTTGAAGGGACTCAGTTTTCTCATGAAATGATTGCCTATGGAGCCTATTTCACTACTTTAAATAAAGAAGGCCAAATAGTAAAAGCTAAAAACCCAATTCGAAGTTATGTGAAATGCAAAAACTCGATCGGTAAATTTGTTAGAGAATTAACTGGCATTACTGAAAAAGATTTAGAAAAATATGGAGTGGATTTTGCCACAGCGATTCATCAAATAAAAAAATATTGTGGCTTAAACTTTAAAAAAACTATGTTTGTTACCTTTGGTAACCACGATATTCGTATCTTAAATCAATCTTGTTCTTATAATTTAAATGCTCCTCAAGAGCTATGCGATATTATTAAGAAGAATCATTTTGATTTCCAATCAGTTATTTCTGAATTTGTGAAAGATGATAATGGCAATCCATTATCTTTAACTCATTATTTAGAAACATTTGGCATTGAATTTGATGGTACCGCTCATGATCCGATGTATGACGCTACTAATTTAGCCAAACTTTATAGTGTTTTCTTGAAAGAAAAAGATATTGTTTTAAATCAGTACTGTAAAGTATTAGCAAGAAGTAATGTTGGACCTGAACCTGTTAACAAAGCAGTTAAAAAATTATTAAACGGAGAAAGTGTATCTCCTGATGAATTTAAACAATTTATCACTGAATACATCGACTAATAATGAATTATCCTAATGGACAAGTTTATAAAAAAGAGGAAATAAAAAAGAAAAGAAAATCCTCTACTGAATTATCTATTTCCAGCGCGAACCGTGGAATGAGTTTTGAAAGTGAAATCAACGCTTCAAATGAATATTATAAAGATAAGGATATATGTTTAATATCTAAACGCCCTACTCCAATTAATGTGGTCAAGGTTGACTATTCTAAAGGTGCAAAAATTACCCACGCTTATTTTGAAGAACAGTCCACTACTGACTATAACGGAGTGTATAAAGGACGTTATATTGATTTCGAAGCAAAAAACACTAAAAATAAAACATCTTTCCCATTAAATAACATCACAAAACATCAAATCGAACATTTAAAAAGAGTAATAAAGCATGGAGGAATTGCCTTCTTTATTATTCAATTTGAATCATTAGATAAAGTATTTATTTTAGATGCTAGTTACGTGATTCAATTTTATGAACACGGAGAAAGAAAATCTATTCCATATTCTTGTTTCTTAGAATCAGGAGTCGAGGTAGTTAGAAGTTATAATCCTAGATTAAAATATATCGACGCAATCAATAAATTATATTTTTAATTCTTACAATATTTTTTAATTTTACATTCTTCACATTTTGGATTTCTAGCAGTGCAGAAATATCGACCAAAATGAATTAATTGATGATGAGATTTAATCCAAGATTCTTCTGGGATTATTTTTTTAAGTTTTCTTTCTATATCAATCGGTTCGTCTTTTTTAGTTGCGATGCCTAATCTATTAGATATACGAATAATATGAGTGTCCACTGGTAAATCCGGAATTTTAAAGACTTCACATCTAATGACACCCGCAGACTTATTCCCTATACCTGGAAGTTTTTGAAGTTCATTTTTATCGCTAGGGAGAATCGAATTAAAGTCGTAATATAAAGTTTCAGCGATCCCCTTAATGTTTTTTGCCTTATTTTTATATAGACCAAGAGATTGAATTTCGTTTTCGATATCTTTAATATCCGCGTCGACAAAGGATTTAAGTGTTGGATATTTTTTAAATAAATGACTAGTTACTGCATTGACAGATTTATCTGTAGTTTGAGCGGATAACATCACCGCAATCACAAGCTCATAATCTTGAGAATAAAAAAGCTCACATTTTGCATTCGGAAAAAGTGAGTCTAAATATTGTGATACTTCTAAAAATTGTTTTTTAGTTAACATTAATCTTTATTGATCCACGGTATTTTTGCAATACGAATTGTCTCTTCTAAATTCTTATCCCATTCTTCACTAAGTGGGGTATGTCCTTCAGATTGCAAATCATCTCTTTGAGACCAACTTAGAAGGATTTTATCCACGCTGCGTAGGGTTTTTTTGTTTTTTGATAGAGCTTCTTTTAAAGCATCAATGATAGTTTTATCGCTATATCCAAAAGAAATCCATTCATGAATTTTTGCAACTTCAACAGGAGATAAAGATCTACCTAAAAGTTTTTCATAATTTGTATATACGTTTTCAAGTTCTTCTTTAATTCTCGTAGAACTTTTTTCCTCTTCTTCCTTAGATAAGAATAATTGGAATTCACGATATAACTTTTGCTTTAATGGCTCTAATGTAGCGACAGTATTTTTACCAATAGTCTTATATTCAAACATTCCTTTGGTAAGTAACTTAGCTAAAATCTTATCAATCTCTTTAATATCTAAAGTCATTTTTAAAGATAATAGATCTGCGGTCACAAAAGGATTACCTTGACTGATAAGATGGTCAATAACAAAAATAGTCGCTAACTCGTTTTCATTGAGTTTTAATTTGCGATAATTCTCGATTAATAAATATCTAAAATCAATAGCCTCAGTAATCATGTATATGTAATATAGCACACTTCGATAATAATTATAAATTATTTATATCTAATTTTTCTAAGATTGCTTTTAACTCTTCCTTATGATGACATTTATGAATTTCTTCTAGGATTTTTTCTTTTCTGATGTTGCCTAGTAAACCTTTATTGTTCTTAATTACTTTTTCTAACTCATTATCAACATTAAATCCCAAATCTAATTTAAAACGGTACACTCTTATAATTCTTAATGGATCTTCTTTAATTCTTGTAGCAGTGTCACCCACCATACGAATAACTTTATTTTTTAAATCTATTTGTCCATTTACAAAATCTAAAACATTTAAATCTTTATCTAGATATAAGGCATTTATTGTTAAGTCTCTTCTAGGATAATCTTCTTTAATACTTTTAGTGAAAAAGACGACATTTGGGTGTCTAGAATCGACATATCCCCCTTCTTTTCTAAAAGTAGTAAGGTCGAATTTTACGTCTTTATATTTAAATTTTACTGACCCAAAACGTTCAAAAGTATAATCAGCGTTATCTAAAAATGACTTAGTTTCTTCGGGAGTCGCATCAGTTACTAAATCCATATCAGTTAATGGTATATTTAATAAATAATCTCTAGTAGAACCACCTACTAAAAATAATTGATAACCATATTTATTAAATATATCCGCTAGTTCTTGAAATAAAGATATTTTATAGTCCATACAAATATTATATTTATTTTATGTAATAAAAAAAGACCCGAAGGTCAATTTTTTATGACGATTATTTGTTGAGCTTTGCTTTGAATTCTTTCGCCAAATGAACTGTAACAGTTTTCTTAGGTTTGATTTCAATTTCGGTGTGTTTTTTAGGATGTGTTCCTTTTCTACCAGCTTTTGTTTTTGGTTCAAACACACAGAAGTTCTTAACGTTAACAGATTCCCCTTTTAGCAAAGCTTCCATAATGAGATCGAATGTCATATCAACCGATGCTTTTGCATCAACTTTTGATAAGTGCGCTTTCTCAGCAACAAGCTCGATTATCTCATTCTTGTTGAGCTTTTTCATCCCCTTAACTCCTTGTTGATATACATTAATTATAACGAATAAACAAACTACTTTCTATGTTTTTTTAAACTTATCTTTATAGGCGTTCCTTCAAAATTAAATGTCTCTCTAAGCCTATTTTCTAAGTAACGTTGATAAGAAAAATGCATAAATTCAGGATCATTAACAACTAATGAAATAGTTGGAGGAGCAGTCAACACTTGTGTTGCATAGTATATTTTTAAGCGCCCCCCATTGAAGTCTGGAGCTTGGTTCATAACCTGTGCTTCTTGAATCACATTATTTAAAATCGAAGTTTGAATACGTGTATGATATGCCTCATGTACAAGTAACAAAGATTCAAAAAGTGTATTTATCCTTCTTTTAGTAAGTGCAGAAAGGAAGACAATTGGAGCATAATCTAAGAATTTATATTCATTACGAATTAGTTTTTCATAACTAGACATTGTGTTAGTATCTTTATCCACTAAATCCCATTTATTAACAACGATAATAATTGCTTTATGTAAATCAGTAGCGTATTGAATAACGTGTTTATCTTGTTCAGTAATACCGGTTTTTCCATCTAAAACAAGTAAAACTATTTCACTTCTTTCAATTGCTTTTAATGCACGTATTGCAGAATATTTATCAATCGCTTCGTATATTTTTCCTTTTTTCTTAAGTCCTGCAGTATCAATAACCACATAATTAACCCCATCTTTATTAAATGGAGTGTCAATTGAATCTCTAGTTGTCCCAGAGATATCACTAACAATGACTCTTTCTTGACTTAATATTGCATTTGTTAAAGATGATTTGCCAACATTTGGTCTACCAATTAAAGAGAAGGTGATAGTATCTTCTGAAGTTTCGTCTTTATGATCTTCAATCTTATCAATAATACGATTTAAAACATCTCCAATACCAACACCATGGCTACCAGAAACAGGAATTGGTTCACCTAATCCTAAAGAATAAAACTCACTAGCGTTAGCAGCTTGAAGTCCTTCATCGATCTTATTTACTAATAAAAGAATTGGTTTTTTAATTTTTCTTAATAATTTAGCAACCATGTGGTCATCACTAGTGACTCCAACCTTACCGTCCACTACAAA
>Ga0256407_10002437_pt1 | contig 35650 bp, 25 predicted proteins | sample RumenRJG_04DNA_FD_193489 | JGI IMG/M metagenome (GOLD analysis project Ga0256407, IMG submission 193489) | Bovine rumen microbial communities from Lethbridge, Alberta, Canada - RJG_04 | ecosystem: Host-associated > Mammals > Digestive system > Stomach > Rumen | place: Canada: Alberta...
ACAATCCTGTAATATAGGCAATCAGGACAATCCATCGAGTACTGCCGGGCTTATCCATCTCGTTCTCCCATTTCAGAATCAGCCAGAACATCAGGGCTGTCAGAAAACTGGAGAAGGCATAAACTTCTGCCTCGACTGCCGAGAACCAGAACGTGTCGCTGAAGGTGTAGGCCAATGCGCCAACCATGCCGCACGCCTCAATAGTGATGACCTGCGAAATGCTCATCTCCCTATCACTGATAGTGCAAATCAGTTTCCGGGCAAGGTGAGTCACCGTGAGAAACAGAAAGAATATGCAGCCCGCACTCAGCAGTGCCGATAGGAGATTGACCATCAGCGCCACATGAGAAGGATCACTGGCCAGCTGTGAGAACAGGTTGGCGGCTAACATAAAGACAGGTGCACCAGGCGGGTGACCAATCTCCAACTTATAGCCACACGCTATGAATTCAGGACAATCCCACAGACTGGCCGTTGGTTCCACAGTCAGTCCATAGACAATAGCGTCAATGGCAAAGACAAGCCACGCCATGCAGGTGTTGATTCTTGAAAAAGATGTTAGTTTCATCATACGTTTGCCTTTTTTCCGGCAAAGGTATGAAGACTATCAATTGTCACCAAAAATAATGTCTGACATTTGTCTGACATTAATCTGACAAGCGCCTATCTACCTGATAGTCAGTCCGTATGACTTGCCCCTGTCTGACTCGATTTTGAGGTCGGAATGTTCTTCTATGATGGGCTTCAGGCGTCGGATAAGGGTGTAAAGTGTCTCGCTGGCATCGGGTTTCTTGGGCCAAAGCGCATCGCATATCTCTGCTTTCGACAGTTGATGCGAGGGTGACTGCCACAGCATCTCCATCAGTTGCTGCTGCATTGGAGTAAGCTTTACTTCGCAGCCTTTTGCATTAATGAATCGCCCGTCTTGCAGAGCCAAGCCGCCATAGAGTCCCAACGTCACATTGCGTCGATATTGATACAGGCAGAACAATCCCCATAACATTGCCATCGACCAAAGAATCATCGAAGGACGCTGGTCAGAAAGTGAGAGAATCGTCGCTGTCGATACCTGCGGACGAGGACGGAATCCTTTTTTGGTGTCCACCGCCAAAACAGCATTTCCTCTCAAACCCTCTATTTGCAGGTGACTATTGAACACCTGAATCGTATCAGCACTGATGACGTCCGACTGCTGTTCATCTAGAGCTTTGGCCAATGCCTGGTTCACATCCTCAGTCACCAACTTCTCAGTGGTCTTATAGCTGGTTAGGCTCACCATACTCGAAGCGATTATCAGTGCAAAGAGCACCACTACTGCATATCGTTGTTTCATCATGTTCGTTTACTTCTTTAGTTTACCTTTGTTCTCAAGATATTTTGTGAAGGTCTCCCACTGGACGGCATTCTTCTTGATGTTGGCCTGCGTGCGCTCATCGCTGATGAACTGTGCTGGGTAGCAGTCGTGCAGGTAGTAGCGGGGATTGCCTTCGTCCTCGCCAATCAAAGAATAGTGCAGAACAAGGTCGTAGAAGATGCGACTGTCGAAGTCGGACACAAAACGGCTGACCTCAAACAAGAAGTTCTCGCCGAGGTGAAACTCCAGATTTTCTTGATGATAGTTCTTCATCAGTTTATTGAAAAGTTGCTCGTCCTGCTTCTTGAAGCGGATTTCGCGGGTGCTAACGTTGAACCACTCAATGTCGTCCTCGGTGAAGAGGGTATCGATGACGGCAGTCGCGCCCTTTGTATCGCCACTCGCTTCGCAGACGAAGAACTTAATCTGCTCCTCAGGAAAAACAGTAATTGTTTTTTCCTGCTCGTTGTCATTGCTGCTGCAAAAGGCAAGGGAGAAGGCAGCAAGCATCATAAAGGCGATTCTCCAGACTTTCGTTGTTTTCATTTTTTCTCAATTATATTCGTTTATGCTTCTTTCCGAGGTCTTTGAATGATATTATCTCGGTATCTGCCTAAGCTCCATACCTAACGGTAAGAAGCCATTGCAAAGATACAAAAAAGTTACCACATTATATATGTTATAGCGAAAAAACTGCATCATTCGTTGATAATTTGAGGAAAAAGGAACCAAAACCGAATAATTTGATTACTTTTGCAGTCAAATTAAAATCGATATATCGAGACATTGAGATAGATAGGTAAGGAGATAACGAGACCATTTCATAACGATAAAAAGCAATGGAAATATCAAAATTCGGTTTTTACTGGCTGGACACATGGGTGCTTGCAAATGTTATTCAATTAGCGACTCAAGATTTCTGTGTTTCATTCTTGAATCATAGTAACGACCCTTGTGGACGACAGTTCGATCAGATGACGATGGCAGCTCGCTCGGCCCCAGCAAACATTGCCGAAGGCAGTTCGCGTCATTCTACATCAAAGGAGACAGAAATGAAATTGACCGATGTAGCCCGTGCCACACTGGCTGAACTAGCCAACGACTATTTAAATTGGTTGCTTCGCAATGAGAGTATCCCTTGGTCAGTTCATTCGCCAGAATATCAAGAAGTCAACAGAATTCATCTTGACTCACCAGAATACAAAGATGATGTCCTGCATAAAAGCAGCATTCATATTCTTACTCAGAAACACAAGTTTGACAAATGGCTAAAAAGTGGCGATTCGTTAATGTATGCCAACTGTATGCTTGTGCTTTGCAACCGCCTTATTCAGATGGTTAGTCGCCAGATAGAGCGTCAGTTAGATACCTTCAAGATTGAGGGAGGCTTCACAGAAGGGCTTACTGCTGAGCGTCTTGCTTATAGATCACAGCAAAGTACTCAGGCAGGTGCACCTGTTTGTCCACGATGCGGCAAACCTATGATTAAACGAGTTGCCAAAAAAGGAATCAATTCTGGTAAGGAGTTTTGGAGTTGCAGTGGCTATCCAGAGTGCAATGGAACAAGAAAGATTGAGTAACAGCATCGAAATATCGGAATATCGAAACATCGGAATATCGAAAATTATAAATCAAGGGACTGACACTTGATTTGTCAGAAGTAATTGCCCTCACATCACTCGGTTTTTGGTATCGTCAGCCACAGCAGATAATATGCTGCGAAGATGACGCCATAAATGGAAACGGTGAGCATAACGGAGGGGTGCAAGTCCTCGATAGTTGCACCAGGGATGGTGGCTATATATAATAAGGTGGTATTCAGCCATCCTACGATGCTGGCAAGGGCGACGCCTATTGAGGGGATGAGCAGTGTGGCAAACGAGAGGTATAGGATGAGGGTGGCTGCTGGTATGACGATGAAGTTGGTCAGGAGGAAGTAGCACGAGAAGCGTCCGAAGTAGTAGGCTATCAGTGGTGCTACGCCTATCTGGGCTGCTATGGATACGGCCACCATGCCCCATAGCCACTTCACCACACGATGCGTCATCAGGTATTCTGCGGAGAAAGGCCTGTAGAAGAGGGGGACGAACAGCAGGATGGAGAATACAGCCATAAACGACATTTGGAATCCAACATCGAACAAAGCCTTTGGTGTGACTAACAGCATGACGATGGCTGTAAAGGCCAGCGTATTGACAGACATCTTCTGTCGATGACCCAATGCCAGTAGGGCATAAACCGTTAGCATGACTGCCGAACGAACCACACTGGCAGACATGCCTACCAAGAACACAAAGGCCCAGATGCTGAGGATGATGGCCACTTGTGTTACCATCTGCCAACGTCGCCCCACAACGAGCATTGACAGCAGGGCGTAGATGATACCTAAGTGCAGGCCGCTGAGTGCCAGGATGTGCGAGGCACCCGTTTTGGAGTAGGTGTCCTTGAGTTCATGGGTTAATGCCGATTTGTCGCCCAACGCCATTGCTGCCACAACGGCATATTGATTGTCAGATAAGCCTGACGACTGTAAGCGTTCCAGCAACAGCGTTCTCTGGTGCAGAAAGTATTGTTGTGTCCGCTCTACGCGTGAAAGTTCACCATCATCCACCTTGATCAAGTCCATCTCTGTGACCAATATACCCAATACCACAGAACATAGCGCGATGCCTAAGGTTTGCAATCGGGCCCATCGCCCTAACAGGGCTGTAGCGATAACCATTGCCAGCAATAGAACGATGCAGAAAGGTACAGACAGCACCAGATGGCTGCCCAAAACAATACCCGCCATCATACAGACAGCGGGTATTAGTAATGGTGCTTTATGAAAAACGTTCACTGTCAACGTTTCTGAGCGAAGCGAATTTAATCTTTAATGTTTAATCTTCTATCAGGTTCTCACCAGTCATGTCTGCAGGCTGCTCCAATCCCATGATGTGCAGGATAGAGGGAGCCACGTCAGCCAGACGACCGTCCTTCACAGTAGCGCTATTGTTGTTGGTTACATAGATGAAGGGAACGGGGTTCAGTGAGTGTGCTGTGTTAGGTGTACCATCAGGGTTGATGGCATTGTCAGCATTACCATGGTCGGCAATGATGATAGCCTCGTAGTCGTTAGCCTTAGCAGCCTCGATGACCTCACGCACGCAGTTGTCAACAGCCCAAACTGCCTTGGCAATAGCGTTGTAGATACCTGTGTGGCCCACCATATCACCATTGGCGAAGTTCACCACGATGAAGTCGTATTCCTGTGTATTGATAGCACCAACCAGCTTATCCTTTACCTCGTAGGCACTCATCTCAGGCTTCAGGTCGTAGGTAGCCACCTTTGGTGATGGAACCAGGATACGATCCTCACCCTCGTATGGAGCCTCACGACCACCATTGAAGAAGAAGGTGACGTGAGCATACTTCTCAGTCTCAGCAGTGTGCAGCTGCTTCTTGCCCTGCTTTGAGAGGTATTCGCCCAGCGTGTCCTCTACGTTCTCTTTGGGGAACAGGATGTTCACACCCTTGAAGTTAGCATCGTATGGTGTCATGCAGTAGTACTGCAAGCCAGGGATGGTCTTCATGCCCTGCTCTGGCATATCCTCCTGAGTCAGTGCGATGGTCATTTCCTTAGCACGGTCGTTACGGAAGTTGATGAAGATGACAACATCACCCTCTTCGATGCAACCATTGACAGAAGCATTGTGGATAGGCTTGATGAACTCGTCAGTTACACCCTCGTCGTAGCTCTCCTGCATGGCAGCAACCATATCCGTAGCCTGCTTACCAGTACCATTCACAATCAGGTCATAACCCTCCTTGACACGCTCCCAACGCTTATCACGGTCCATAGCATAGAAACGACCAACAATGCTTGCAATGGCAGCATCGTTATCGGCACATACCTTTGATACCTGCTCAATAAAGCCCTTACCGCTCTTGGGGTCAGTATCACGACCGTCCATAAAGCAGTGAACGAAAGTCTGGTTCTTCAGTCCGTATGCCTTACCAATCTCGATGAGCTTGAACAGATGGTCGAGGCTTGAGTGCACACCACCGTCTGAGGTCAGACCCATCAGGTGCAGCTTCTTTCCATTCTGCTGCGCATAGGTATAGGCAGCCTTCACCTGCGGATTCTCCATGATAGAGCCGTCCTTGCAGGCACGGTTAATCTTGACAAGGTCCTGATACACGATGCGTCCAGCACCGATGTTCAAGTGTCCCACCTCAGAGTTACCCATCTGACCATCGGGCAGACCAACGTCCTCACCAGAGGCCAGGAGCTGAGAGTGAGCTGATGTTGCTGTTAACAGATCAAGGTAAGGTGTTGGGGTATTGAAAATCACGTCACCCTTACCATGTTTACCGATTCCCCAACCATCGAGAATCATCAAAAGTGCTTTCTTTGCCATAATACTTTTCTTAAAAACTACTTTAATTTGGGGTGCAAAGGTACGAAAAATTGAGCGCAATACAAAAGAATTATTTCTTTTTTTTACCGTTGGCTTTCTGTTTCTGCACGTTTCGCTTTATAGAAACGGTCAACAAAGTCAATTTGCTTGCGATTGGGCACCATGATGAGTGAGGCACCGTTGCTGAACTGCATCGTGGTAGGCTTGCTCTCGTCAAAAGTAGGCCAGTAAGGCAGACCCTTTCCATTGGGATTGCCCGTCTTGGCAAAATTGACCCAATAGCGCTGGAGCATCTCAGCCACAGCAGCCTCATGGGGATATTTGTCGGACTGAGACAGGAACTCGTTGTTCAAATACATGATGTCGTCAGCATGGGCCACACCTTTACGACGTGGATCCTGCGAGAAACTACGTGTAGAAGGTTGTGCCAGATAAGCAGCATACGCACCACTCTTGCCCGTCTTGGCTTGCAGACTAACCCAAGCGTAGGAAGGCCAGGCAAAACCCATATCGCGGAAAGCATCGCCAAAACCATGCCAGGCTTCGTCGTCAGTATTACCAGGATAGACCTTCAAAGCCTCGTCAGCAAAATTGCCAAAGATGCTGCTGACAGTCTTTTTATAGTCCTCAACCTTGATGTTACCTGGTGCAAAGAGGGCTCCCTCGTCGCTGTTGGTCATCACAATAACAGGCACGTCATTATATTCACCACGCTCATAGAGACGGTATTGGTCGTCGCAGATGACATAGCCATCAACACAAGGCCAGAAGCCTGAAAAGCCTACATTGCCGTCGCAAAGTTCCATAGCCGACATCTTGCGCATCTGCTTGATATTCTTTTTCTTCAAGTGCTTCTGGAAAGCCAGTCCCTGCTGCTCAGCACCCTTTTGTGAGGCATCCATACCCAAACTGCGTGGCTGGTCACTCCAAGGCGCAAACGAACCACCACTATGGCTGATGACAGCACGGAAAAGTCCTTTGGTCAGGGGCGAGGCACAAAGCATGCTACAACTGATGGCACCTGCCGACTCGCCAAAGATGGTCACCTTCGAGGGGTCACCACCAAAGTTCTTGATGTTGCGCTGAACCCACTGCAGGGCATATATCTGATCCAACAGACCATAGTTGCCTGAATGTCCGTCAGCCGACTCCTTGCTCAGTTCGGGGTGAGCCATAAAGCCCAGTGCACCAGTACGATACTCAAGGCTGACAATAACCACACCACGACGGGCAAGGCTTGTCCACAGGTCGCCACCATACCACTCCGTCTGAAAACCACCACCATGAATCCATACCATGACGGGCAGACGGTCTGTAACAGATTTGGCTGGCGTAGCGACACCTAAATACAAGCAGTCCTCGCTCATCATGTCTGCTGTACGTCCAGGACGAGTAGGCTGTGGTGGCAAGGGTCCAAAAGTGTCGCATACCCTGACACCTTCCCAGGCCTTGGCAGGCTGTGGAGCCTTCCAACGCAGGTCGCCAACTGGTGGTGCTGCATACGGAATAGCCTTAAATATGGCCAAATCTGTACCATCAGCGACACCCTGAACATCGCCCGTTTCCACGTGTGTTTTCAACAGAGGCTGTCCTTGCGCCTCTATTGCCAACATCAATAGTCCTAAGACCAATAATGACAAACTCTTTCTCATCATATACAATACCTTAATTTATAGTTATTTATTCGTAATTGTCAATAGCAAACAGTATTTCGGCACAAAATTACAAATAAAAATCAAGACAACCCGCTTTTTCTTCAAAAAAGTTTGTTACTTTACCGCGACTTTTCGTAACTTTGCAGCGTTGAATAATAAAACACAGTAACAGATGAAAGAAAATCGTATCATTTCTGCGGCCCTCATAGCTGTAGGCATCTTATGTTTAGGGTGGTTCATCAAGGCTGGCATCGACAACTTTGCCAACAAGGACCGCAAGGTAACAGTGAAGGGCTTGGCAGAGCGCGAAGTGCCTGCTGACAAGGTGACGTGGAGCATTGGAACAAAGGTGACGGGTAACGACCTGCCCCTGCTTTATGAGAATATCAATTTCCAAACGGATAAAATCAAAAGCTTCTTGAAACAGAACGGACTCGACGAGAAGGAAATCACAGTGAATCCTCCCACAATTAGTGACCTTGAGGCTCGCGAATGGGGTGACAACCAGAAGAACTTCCGTTATATTGTCAACACAACGATAACTGTTGCTACGAACAAGGTGCAGGAGGTGAACAAGGCCATCTTCAAGCAGGCAGAGCTGTTGAAACAGGGTGTTGCCATCGAGAACAGCAATCCGCAGTATGAGTATGCCTCGTTTCAGCAGATGAAGCCTGAGATGATGGCTGAGGCTATCAAGAACGCACAGAAAACGGCAGAGCAATTTGCAGAAGCCAGCAAGTCGGACTTGGGACCTATACAGACGGCTGGACAAGGACAGTTTGAAATCGAGGATCGCGACCAGAACACACCGTATATCAAGAAGCTGCGCGTAGTGACTACCATCACATACTCGCTGAAAGACTGATAGTTATAGTGTCAACATATTATCGTTGAGGTTACTAACCATTATGGGATCAGATAAGATAACGGAACAGCCATCACGATTCGATCATCTGGAAGAGATGTCCGTATCGGAACTGTTGCAGCACATCAATGAAGAAGACTATCGTGTTGCAGAGGCTGTCAAGCGAGCCATTCCACAGATTGAACCCTTCGTGGAGGCTTTGGAAAAGCGTATGAAGAAGGGTGGACGTCTGTTTTATATCGGTGCTGGCACCAGTGGACGATTGGGAGTGCTGGATGCCAGCGAGCTACCCCCTACATTTGGCGTGTCTGACACAAGGGTGATAGGTATTATTGCTGGTGGCGACAGGGCTTTGCGTCATGCTGTCGAGAAGGCTGAGGACATTACGGATCAAGGTTGGAAGGATTTGCAGGCCCATGAGCCTACAAGCATAGATACGGTGTTGGGCATAGCGGCATCTGGTTCGACGCCATACGTGGTTGGTGCCATTAAACTGGCCAAGCAGAACGGCCTGTTGACGGGCTGTATTACGAGTAATCTGAATACTCCGTTGGCACAGGCTTCCGACTTTCCCATCGAGACCATTGTTGGACCAGAATTCGTAACGGGCTCCAGTCGCATGAAGAGTGGAACGGCCCAGAAGATGGTGCTCAACATGATTTCAACGGCCTTGATGATTCGCATGGGACGTGTGAAAGGCAACCGTATGGTTAAGATGCAGTTGAAGAATGCCAAACTGGTGGATCGTGGTACACGTATGCTCATGGAAATGCTGGGCTTGAACTATGATGAGGCTCAACAGCGACTGTTAGAGGCTGGCAGTGTGGCAGCTGCCTGTGCTTTAAATGAGAAATAACAAGAAAAAAATCTGTGATTTCTGCATTATCTGCGTTAAATTTCGTACCTTTGCAGCCTAAAGCAAATTATATACACGATGTTAGAAGTTAAGAACTTACACGCCAAGATAGGCGAAAAAGAAATATTGAAAGGCATTGACCTCGTGATAAACGATGGTGAGACGCATGCCATTATGGGTCCCAACGGTTCTGGCAAGTCGACGCTCAGCGCTGTATTGGTGGGCAATCCGCTATATGAGGTGACAGAGGGTGAGGCTTACTTTAATGGCAAGAACTTGTTGGAGATGAAGCCTGAGGACCGTGCTCACGAAGGGTTGTTCCTGTCGTTCCAGTATCCTGTAGAAATTCCTGGTGTGTCGATGACCAACTTCATGAAGGCTGCCATCAACGAAAAGCGTAAGTATCAGGGCTTGGAGCCAATGAATGCTGCTGAGTTTCTGAAGCTGATGCGTGAGAAACGCAAGGTGGTGGAACTCGACTCAAAGCTGGCTAATCGTTCCGTCAACGAAGGTTTCAGTGGTGGTGAGAAGAAGCGTAATGAGATATTCCAAATGGCAATGCTGGAGCCGAAGTTGAGCATCCTGGACGAGACGGACTCTGGTCTTGATGTTGATGCCATGCGTATTGTTGCTGAGGGCGTGAACAAGTTGCAGACACCGGAAACCTCATGCATCGTCATTACCCATTACGACCGTTTGTTGGAGATGATTAAGCCCCAGTTTGTGCATGTGCTTTACAAGGGCAGGATAGTGAAGACGGGTGGCCCTGAATTGGCCGTACAGATTCAGGAACACGGTTATGACTGGATTAAGGAAGAAATCGGAGAAGAGTAATTAGCAACGGACTACAGGACTAACACGACTGAACTTGCCAGAAAAGTCCTTAAGTCCTGTAGTCCGTTGCAAAAAGAAAAGATAATGAACAGCGAACAACAATATATTGACCTCTATAAGCAGGCGCGAGGGATGATTCACGAGCACAGCAGTGACGTGATGAACGCTGTACGCGATGAGGCTTTTGAGCGCTTTGTGTCGAGTGGTTTCCCCAGCAAGAAGGTGGAACGCTACAAATATACGGACATCCAGAAGCTCTTCGCACCTGACTATGGCTTGAATCTGAACCGTCTGACCATTCCTGTTGATCCTTATAAGGCTTTCCGCTGTGATGTTCCTAATCTGTCGACAAGTCTTTATTTTGTGGTCAATGATATGTTCTATAGAGGCGAGAAGCTAGAAGCTAGAGGTGAGAGAATACCTCATGCATCGGCCAAACTTCCTGAGGGCGTGATTATTGGTTCGCTGAAAGAACAATCCTCACCTCTCACCTCTCACCTCTATAACAAGCTTGCAGGTAAGGCCAATGATGCCACCACAGATTTGAATACGATGCTAGCCCAAGATGGTCTTTATGTCTATGTGCCTAAGAATGTCAAGGTGGATCGTGCCATTCAGGTCATCAACATCCTGCGTAGTGATGTCGATCTGATGGTGAACCGTCGTGTGCTCATCGTTTTGGAGGCAGGAGCAGAATTGAAGATGCTGTTCTGCGACCATGCTGCTGACGACAAGAACTTCCTGGCTACACAAGTCATTGAGGCCTACGTTGGTGAGAATGCTTCATTGGATTTGTATTGTCTTGAGGAGACACACCATAAGAATGTGCGTGTAAGCAATGTCTATATCGACCAGCAGCGCGACAGTCGCGTCAATCATAATGTGATAACCCTGCATAATGGTGTCACTCGAAATAAACTCGATTTGACCTTCTCTGGTGAGGGAGCCGAATGCCAGTGTTATGGTTGCGTGATAGCTGACAAGCATCAGCATGTGGATAACAATACGATGATTACCCACAAGGTGCCCCACTGTACATCCAATGAGTTGTATAAGTATGTGCTAGACGATCAGGCAACAGGTGCCTTTGCAGGTAGGGTATTGGTGGAACATGGTGCTCAGAAGACCACCTCGCAGATGACAAACCAGAACCTGACGGCTACCAAAGAGGCAAGGATGTTTACCCAGCCCATGCTGGAGATTTATGCTGACGATGTCAAGTGTGCCCATGGCTCTACCGTTGGTCAGCTCAATGATGCCGCCCTTTTCTATATGTGTCAGCGTGGCATCTCTTTGGAGGAGGCTAAGGTGCTATTGCAGAATGCTTTTATCAACGAGGTCATCGACAAGATGCAGCTTGAGCCCCTGCGCGACCGTCTGCATTATCTGGTGGAGAAACGCTTCAGGGGAGAACTCAATAAATGTAAGGGATGCCAACTGTGTAAGTGAAGAGTGAATAGTGAAGACAAAGCTTCGACATATTGCCCTGCTACTGATCATGGTACTTGCCATGATGTCAGCTTGTAATAATAACCACAAGACGGGTCCCGTTTCGTCGCATATCGATAGTGTGTTGTTCGAAGAGGGGCGCCTGAAGCATTATATGCACATGGTGGAGTTGACCGACAGTTTCGAACAGTCAGGTCATCTTACAAAACTGAACGCTAACCGCTGGCGTGGTGTGGCATATTATCATCAGGGGCAATACCGCATGGCAGAGGTATGCTATAAGAAAGCACTTGAATGTGAGGTAAAGACGGACCAGGACCAGCTGTGTTATAACAAGGTAGCCAGACGTCTGTCGGAATTACTGTTGGTAAAAGGCGACTATGAAGGTGCATTGCGTGTCGCCATCCCTGCCATCGCCCAAATGGATAAGACGGGTATCGGGTCGGATATCGACTATGCCATCTTGTTGAATAATATCGGCTGCTGTCAGCTGAATCTTGGTCAGGACACAGAAGCTCAGAAGAGTTTTAATTCTGCCCGTGATCACTATACCAAGCGATGGCAGACAGACGTAACCAGCCGAGGATACCAAGAGGCTGTGCTGGGTACGGTATATACCAGCATGGCCTATATCAACACGCGTCGTTATGCTGAATCCATCTATTGGATTGACCGTACAGAAATGCTATTGGATAAATATCGCCAGCAAGACGATGCACGTGTTGAATATTTCGATGAGTATCAGGGACGTATCTACATCATGCGTGCCGTAGCCTTACAGGGTTTAAAGCAACCAAAGGAGGCTGCCAAGGCCTATCAGGAGTTTCTGAAAACCGACTATTCGAAGACTGGAGCAGGCCGTATCAACGCCAACGACTATCTGATAGCTGCTCATCGCTATAACGATGCTGCCGACAACTACCGCAATCTGGACAATTTGTTGAACCAGACAGGTATAGAGCTGTCGCTTGACAATATCCAGTTGTATTTGTTGCCTAAGTTCCGTGCCAATTTGGAGGCGGGACGTCGTGATTCAGCCTACAACATAGCGGCAAATATATTGGGGCTGCTTGACTCGGCTATTATCGCTCAGAAAAACAGTTCCACAGCCGAGTTGGCCACCATCTATGACACACAAGGCAAGGAGGCAGAAATAGCACGCCACCAGGCAGATCTGACCCATCAGCGTTTTGTCAGCACAGGTATTGCAATGGTGCTGATCATCATCTTCTTCGGCATCTACACGCTGCATAAGCGCAACACAGCGCGCCGAATGGCTGCTGCCCACCAGGAATTGGAGGAGGCTCATGGCAAGTTGCAGGCTGCTTATGACAAGTTGGAAGAAACCACGACAGCCAAGGAGCGTTATGAGAGTGAGTTGCGTATTGCACGCGACATCCAGCAATCCATTGTGCCCAGTGAGTTCCCGCAACATAAGCAGTTAGACCTTTATGCCTATATGATGCCAGCCAAGGAAGTGGGGGGTGATCTCTACGATTATCTGTTAGAGGATAACCATCTTTATGTCTGTCTGGGCGATGTGAGTGGCAAGGGTGTACCTGCGGCACTATTAATGGGTCAGGTCACACGTATGTTCCGTGCGTTGGCCAGAGAGAACTGTATGCCTCAGGAGATTGCTACACGTCTGAATGCAGAGTTTACTGAACAAAATGATAACGGCATGTTTGTCACGATGTTCATAGCATTTATCGACATGAACACAGGGCGCATGGACTTCTGTAATGCAGGCCATAACCCGCCCGTCCTTGACGGTAAGTTCATGGAGATTGAGAGTAATGCACCCATTGGCTTATGGCCGGAATTAGACTTTGTCGGTGAGCACATCGATAATATCAATGGATGTTCGCTGCTTCTTTATAGTGACGGACTGAACGAGGCTGAAAATAGACGGCAGGAGCAATTTGGCGACGACCGTCTGCTTAAGATATTACATGACAATCATTTTGAGGGTGCCCAACAGGTTATCAAGTACTTGTGTGACGCAGTGGAGAAACACCGTGACGGCGCTGAACCCAACGATGACTTGACGATGATGGCGCTGAAAATCATATAAAAAAGACACAGAGAAAATGTACGATATCCAAAAGATAAGACAGGACTTTCCTATCCTTTCGCGGGAAGTTTACGGTAAGCCGTTGATATACCTTGACAATGCAGCTACGACGCAGAAACCGCTTAGTGTGCTCGATGCCATGCGCGACGAATATCTGAACGTGAATGCCAACGTGCATCGTGGCGTGCATTATCTCAGTCAGCAGGCTACCGATTTGCATGAGGCTGCTCGCGAAAAGGTACGTCAGTTTATCAATGCCAGGAAGACAGAGGAAATCGTCTTTACGCGTGGCACGACAGAGGCCATCAATCTGGTAGCGTCATCGTTCTGTGAATCGCAGATGCAGGCTGGCGACGAGGTGCTTGTTACAGAGATGGAGCACCATTCGAACATCGTTTCCTGGCAGTTGCAAGCCCAAAAGCGCGGTATCGTTGTCAAGCATCTGCCCATTACCGATGACGGTCGTGTGTGTCTCGATTCAGTCGAGACATACATCACCGAGCGTACTAAATTTATCAGCATTGCTCATGTCAGCAATGTATTGGGCACTGTGAACCCTGTAGAAGAAATCATCAAGATAGCCCACGAGCACGGCATTCCCGTCTTGGTAGATGGTGCCCAAAGTGCGCCACACTTTAAGGTGGACGTACAGACCATGGATTGCGACTTTTTTGCCTTCAGCGGCCATAAGATGTACGGACCGACGGGCATCGGTGTGCTCTATGGAAAGGAAGAATGGCTCGAAAAATTGCCGCCTTATCAGGGTGGGGGCGAGATGATTGACAAAGTAACGTGGGAGAAGACAACGTTTGAGCGCCTGCCCTTTAAGTTCGAGGCTGGCACACCTGACTATGTAGCCACCCACGGATTAGCCAAAGCCATAGAATACATCGACGCCATTGGTTTTGACGCCATCCAGCAACACGAGCAGGAACTGACCCGTTACTGCATGGAGCAACTCCAGACCATTCCCGATATCCATATCTATGGTCCGAGCTCACAGGGGACTGTCCCCTCTGTGAGCAGCGAAGCGAATTACAGGGGGACTGTCCCCAATGTGCGTGACGCTGTCGTCTCTTTCAACGTCGGCAACATCCACCATCTTGATATGGGCACCCTGCTCGACCGCTTAGGCATTGCTGTCCGTACTGGCCATCATTGTGCCCAACCTTTGATGGATCGTCTCGGCATCTCAGGCACCGTCCGTGCCTCCTTCGCCCTTTATAACACCAAGGACGAAATTGACGTTCTCGTGGCCGGCATCCGTCGTGTTAGCCAAATGTTCTGACCAATGTTTTGTTCCCAGCCAAAGCGATAAATTTGAGGAACTTATTGGAATAGCAGACAAGATATGAAGAAGATTGATTATAGCAGGACATGGAAGGTCTTAGATTCTGAGTATCTAATCAAAAGACCTTGGCTGACAGCACGGCGCGATCACTTGCTGTTGCCTGACGGCAGGGAGATTCCTGATTATTACGTGCTGGAATATCCAGATTGGGTCAATGTTATTGCAATCACTAAGGATGGCCATTTTGTCATGGAACGACAATATCGCCATGCATTAGGCTGTACTTGCTATGAACTTCCGTGTGGGGTAATGGAAGAAGGCGAAACACCTCTTGAAGCAGCCCAACGGGAATTGGAAGAAGAGACTGGCTATGGTGGTGGTGAATGGAAGAAACTGATGGAGCTATCTGCTAATCCAAGCACAATGACAAATCTGACACATAGTTTTCTGGCAACAGGAGTGGAGAAAATATCGGAGCAGCACCTTGACTCAACGGAAGAGTTGGAAGTCCATCTACTCACTCGTGAAGAAGTCTGCCATTTATTACGAAACAATGAAATGATGCAGTCTCTCATGGTTGCATCATTACTTAAATATCTTTCGCTTGAACTAATATAAGAAGAATGATGCAGGAAAACCCTTGTCACTCCAAACAAGCAAACTTGATGGTTCTCGCTGCTCCAAGAGTTCCTTAATGTGACAATGGGACGTTGGGACATTGTGGCGTTTTACGGAAATGATCTCGCAGATTGTCACGCGAAAAGGTACAAGGAATGTCTAAGTACAGCATTACCTACGAAGGTCAGACAGTTGAGGAATTGACGAAAGACTTTGAAGGAGCAGTTGATGACTATCTCTCTTTGTGTGAAGAAAAAGGCGTTCAACCGAGGAAACCCTATACTGGTGTTCTTAACGTACGCCTTACGCATGAGATACACAGTGGAGCAGCAATGGCTGCAAGCAAAGCTGGCATCACCATCAATGCATTCATCAAAAATGCTGTTGCCAGAGCTTTGGGATTAACTCTATAATCAGAAGTTGCAAGAGCTTATTGTTTTATCTCCAGAAATAACGATATAATATGAAGAAAGTAATCATTTGCTTAGTGCTGGCGATGATGTCAGCAGCCGGATACGCTCAGAGCGTTGTTGGCAAGTGGGTAACAGAAGGTGGTGATTCTCAAGTGGAGATTTACCAGAGTGGTGACAAACTGAATGGCAAGATTGTCTGGCTGAAGAAAGGCGACGGCCAGCTCGACGTCCACAATCCTGACAAGAACCTACAAAGCCGTAAACTTGTTGGCGTCAACATCCTAACGGGCCTCACCAAGAAAAAGGACAAATGGGAAGGCGGAAAGATCTACAACCCCAAGAACGGCAAGACCTACAAGTGTTCCATCTGGCTCGACGGCAACAACCTGAAGGTCCGCGGTTACCTCGCCATGTTCTACGAAATCCAGACCTGGACAAAAAAGTAACGACATTTTGGAAGTTTCGAAAAAAAGTTGTATATTTGCAGCAAAATCGGATTGAATATGAACAATGCAGACTTTTGGGCATCCGTCCACACTATTATTGCAGAGGGCTTTACGTCTGAGGGTCTGCAAAAGCTTGATAGTTATGCAGAAAAATTCATTAGCGGACGGTTGGTTTATCAACGATTTTCACCGCAGGAACAGCATGGCTGCGCAGCGGGAGGTGCAACAAATGTCATTGCATCCTTGCTCGCGGGAGCAGAAGGTGGCTCAGATAGCCAGGATTCGTCAGCACTCAGCGACTACCAAAGAGAGTGCCAACTTGGAGCGCAGCAAGAGAGTGTAATTGAACGATGGGCAAAAGCCGTCGGAGTATGGACCGATAGTGTAGATGAACAAATGTGATTCGCTCCAACAAGTCCAACACCATTTTCGTAGTAGATTGCGACATCCGAATTAACACCTCAGAGTTAAGACAAGGAGGAACAAGAGTACTTTCGAACGAAGTCATCTGTAAATAAACATATTTGTTTGTAAAAGACGGTTCCGCTGATCACTTTTTCACACATTGAAATAGATCGCCTTACTGGCTGAACGGCGCTTTGTCCGCAAATCTCTCGACAAGCCTATAGAGAATGAGAAGCTGTCATCTGTCAAGACATCATGGTGAATCTGATGACATTTTGCATTCAATCCTAAGGTCTTCGAGGGCTTTAAAATCTGCAGGATAATATTTCACAATAGGGGCGACGGTCATTCTAGCAGCCTTACCTAACCTCTGCTCAAGAAGTTTATATTCTTCGTATTGAGAGAGAATTAATGCCTTATTTTCCTTCGTCAAAGGAAGATCTTTCACCAGACCTGATTCCCTAATCATTACCCTGCTCTTAGCAGCTACCGACAACTCCACATGCAATTGCACATAACAGATAATGTCGAAAAAGTCCTCAGGAGGAAATTTCTCTTTAATAGACTCTAAGAAGATGCCTGTTTGGGTCTTGTCCAACTGACCGCTCTTGATGGAGTCAAGCAAAGCGAGCTGTTTGTCGAGACCTTTGTCAATCCAACGATGGATCATATCTACATCGTAGTAATAAGTCCACATCAGAAGACCGCCCATGGTGCCGAAAACGACAATGAACTGTAAGAGGGGATTGAGAAGGAATGTATTGTGGAACACATGCAGCATAGGTGCTTCCAATAGCAGAAATACAGACATTCCAATATCGCTCTTTTTGAGGCCTAATCGAGAGCGGGAACGTTCAATGATACGAACTGCCAGCATGAGTCCGGCAGCGACGATGGCACTGCATCCCATGTGGACAAGGGCCACCTCCAAGCCTCGGAACAGTACGGTGCCAATGCCCATTTCATGGCCAAACAGCAGGTAGAAGATGTTCTCAAGGATGGAGAACCCACCACCTACGGCTGCACCGCAGATGATACTGTCGATGAAGAATACAATCTTCTTTCGGGTGGCTAACCAAAGGAGTGGGAGGGCCTTGACTATCTCTTCCAAAACAGGATTGAAGAATTCAGACTGGTTCTCGGAGAGAATCGACCCTGTCAATTGGAACAGACCGAAACATACCAATGCTGCCACCATACCGTACAGCACCTGCAAGAGGAGGTTCTTCACGCTGATGAGTGAGAAATTGTCGATCTTATAGACTACAAAGATGTAGATGACAATAGGGAGGATGGCAGCGACGAATAACATTACAACAATTTGAGTGAGATCATAAATTCATTGTTTCCACGTCTTCCACCGTCGAATCCTGCTGGTGCAAACAGATGACCGTAACCAATAGACAGCGTTGTCTTGAGATAATTCAGGAACACCAGTTCGGTAGTCAGTTGGATACCTGTGCTGTAATACATCTTGTGTGATGAGTTCGGATTCCATGCGGAGAGCCCCGTTCCGAAGAGTGAGCACTGAATCCACGTCGGATAGCAGAACAGGGCACCGAAGTTGTTGAGGCGGAGCGGGCGCAGGTTGAGCTCTGCCGTTGCCTTGGCATAGGAGTGTGCTGAGATAGCATCGATGGCGGCACCAGGCATTGCCAAGGATGTACGATATTGGAAGGCGTTCCTATTGTCAACATAGTTATTGCGGAAACCACCGAAATAGGTATTGCCAAACACCGACTCTTCGTCGCCAAAGTTATGACCTGCTGCCGTACGGAGCCAAAACGAGGTGTTTCTGTCAAAGGGCAGCAGTGTGCCAAAGTTGCCTGTAGCCTCTACAGATGGATAGACTCGTCCGCCAGCCAGATAGCCGTAGCCTTCAACGCCCAGCTCGTAGCCCTGCTCTTTCATCACACCGCCCAATGAGGTGCGGGTCTTCGACCATTCTCCGTAAATTGACGCCGTCTGCATCGTCCTGACATCTTGCACGCCAATCTCCTGATACAAGGGCAGTGCATCCATGTCGCCGTAGGCAGCTACCGAGAAACCCCATGATTTGTCGTACGGCGAAATCAGCGTGTTGGAATAGTCGTAGGCCAGTTGCACCACATAGCCCTTACGGCTTTTTCGCATCGGACCGAAGAGGTCGTAAAAGTCTGTATGGTTCCAGGCTGCCTTGAGGTTCCAGAAATAGTATTTCCAGTCGAAGTCAACATGGAATCTGTTCTTCCAGGCGTTGTTGCTCCAAGGGGAGAGACCGACCGACAGTTTCATACTGCTCAGTCCTACGGGGTCGTTCACGTTAAAGCGATAGCCCAACACGGGGGTCATGTGATTCCACGCCTTGGAATCGGTAAAACCGCTGATGATAGGATAGGCCCCAGCGAACTTCATCTCTTTAAAGACATTGTAGGAGGTAATGTTGTTATAGACATCGCCGAAGCTCTTCCTGGGCAGTGAGTCTCTGAGCAGACCCACCTGTTCCATCGCCTCCCTATTGTTCTCGTATGCCAGTTGACCGTAGAGCTTCACGGCATTGGCATCCTTCACCACCTCACGGGAAAGCAGGACGGGTTGCAGTCCGTCGCGCTTGAACTGGAGCGCCAACAGCTGACCGGGCGTAATCTCCAATGGTGCAAAAAGGCCGATGTCGGTATTGGAAAGCATCTCCATCTCGCGTGTCTCTAAGTTGATCTGCCAGAGGTTGGAGACACCCGTATAGTAGGAGCTACCGATCAGGTATTTGTCATCGAGCGAAAAGCGGAACTGTCCAAAGTTGCTGTCTTTCCAGGTAATCAGTTTCACGGGCTTGAAGATGGCGTTAGCCAGTTCTTCGGTATTAAACAGCAGAAGCGTGTGCTCGCCGTTGTCGCCCTGACTGGTGAGCGACAGCCATTTGCCGTCGTGACTGATATCCGTGTCGAACACGCTGACACCAAACGGGAAGGCATAGATCACTTCAGGATTCTCTAAGTCGCGGTCCATGCGCACAATCGACTGTGTACCGCCATTGGAGAAAAGGCCGTAAAGGCAGTCGTGGGTATTGTCATAAACAATACTGTTGATGCGCTGGAACTTCTTTTTCTTCACCACCTTCTCCTGCTGGATGTCATAGATCTCCAAGCCACGCATCCTCGCGTTGTTCGATGTATAGATGAGTCGCTGTCCTTTGCAGTCGAGGGCTACGTAAGCAGGGTCATAGAGCTGGATGCCGTAGATGTCGTTCAGCCGCTTCTGCTCGCCTGTCTGCAGGTCGATCTCCGTCATGTGTGCAAAGTCGCCAGGTGCATTCATGGCGGCGTATGCCTTTTGGGTAGCAGGGTCATAGACGAATGGTGACACAGATCCCAGCGGCTCTTGGGTTAGCGGCTTGGTCTCTGTGATAGGATATTGGCGGATGGCGGCAAGGTTCTCTTCCTGATGCTTCTTCTCGTCCTCCTTCCAGTCGTTCCATACTTTTCTGAGGGATTGTCCATAGACTTTCTTAAACTGTTTTCCGAAGAAGGTGCGACTGTCGGCCGTTCTGTTATAGAATTGGATCATCTTCTCGTAGCCGTAGGTCTTGGTGAGGTAGTTCACGAAGCGGGTGCCATAGAGATAGGCGTTGGCGCCCACCTGAAAATCCATCGTGGAACCTTCCGTTTCCAGCCCCACCACAGAGTAGAGTTTGTCGCCCCCGTCGATGATACTGCGGAAGTACATCTCGTCGTAGCCGCCTAAAGCACGTCCGACACCACCGCCGAGCCAGGTCTCCATGAAACAGGCGATACCCTCGTGATACCAACGGGGCGCATACCAACGGGGTACGCTCAGGTAGCTCCATAGGGCAGAGATGGGTTGAGAGTTGTCGGTGCCCACCTTCGTTCCGAAGAAGCGGCGCCAGTTGAGGTCGCGACGATTGTACTTGTCTGTCATGACGATGTGCGTATATTCGTGCTTGAACAACTGACGGTATCGCTCACTTGATGGGTTGATGTAATACGACATGTTCAACGGAGCCATGCCGATCTGTATAAGAGAACGCGGTAACGGCGTTGCTCCGCCGTTACCGTCGTCTTCCCAGTCTGTCAATAATAGCAAGGGTGCCTCGGGCTGATAGACTGAATCACTAGTCCATATCTGCTGATGAAGTGCCTTTCCGTTCTGGTACATGCGTATCATGTGAGGGATGTAGCGCGAGAGGTTCTTGTCGAAGAACACCAGCGTGGCTTCATCCGTCTTATATTGGAAATAAGTCTGAGTCTGCCCCCAGGATATGCTGGGCATCAGCGATAGCAGAAGAAGAGCAATCCAGTTACGCATTTACCTATAATTTACGGGCTATTATTTTATTACTTTTTTGGTGACTTTACCAGCCTTACCAGCTGCACCAGCCTTACCAGCTACATCAGCTGCACCAGCTAAATTTGCACTATAACTAGCAGCTGCTGTCTGACTGATTACGCCGTTAACCCTTTGGCCGAGACCGATATTCTGGGTCTGACTCAGATGATCTTTATTGAAACTACCTATTGCTTTGCTGTAAGCCTCCATCACATTGCTGGCGCTACCTATTTTCAGGGCATTGCCAATCTTCTGGGCATTGCCAATCTTCTGGGCATTGTCTAAGCCAATCTTCTGCATGCTGGCAACGACGTCAGTTGAAGCGTTCTTCATGGCCTCATCGAGGGCGTTGCTGAAGATCTTCTCAACCTCCTGATTTCTCATGGCCAGGCCGTCGTTTACGCTCTTAACAGTGACTTCTGCTGCATGACGGGCCACTGAGCATATTCTCTCGAGTGTCTGCTGAGGAACAGCACTACCCAGTTGTGTAGGTGTGTTCATGCTCAGAGCCAGCTCGCAGCTTTGCAGAATAACCAGTTGCTCGGCAAGACCGTATTTGCCTACGGCAGCAAGAGCCTTTTCGCCACTAAGCAGGTTACCCTTCTTGGCCAAAGCCTCAGCACTTGCCTTGTCACCCTCAAGGGCAGCAGTCATCTGCTGGTACTCCAACCACTGGTCGCGGACAAGCTTCAGTTTGTCATCACCCTGGGCTGTCTCCAGATACTTGTCGGTGGTCTCGATGAAACGGTTGGCCAAATTGTTCTGCTTCTGCAGCGTGGTGTAAGCCAGCGAGGCGTTGATGGTTGACTGAGCCAGGTCGGGGCACTCCTCACCACCAAGGGCGGCATTCAGGTTAGCGGCTGACTCTGCCAGTGAATTGGCAACGTTGTTCACCAACTCACGGTTGGCATTCATCTCCTTGAGCACCTCGGCAAATGCAGGGATGTTGCCGGCTACCTCATTTGACATGTCAACCAGCGTGCCGAACTGGACGGCGCGTGTCTGCATCACCACCTGGGCTGCCACAATACCATCCTTGAAAGCTGAGTCGGTCTGAAGGAGTTCTTCCATATTAGAAAGTTTCTCGGAAACTTGCTCACGAGAGAATCGGGCAGCCTTGCCGATATCGCCATCTGCCTCGTCATGATTTACAGGCCAATCAACAAAGTGAGAGGTAATCAACCCAATGGCGCATACCGCTACCACCGAACACAGGATAATAATACTTTTCTTTTTCATACGCCTAAAAATAAAATGTTTTTGTTCTTTTCTCTGATGTCAAGTGTCATGTTTTTGAACTGACATTGCAAATGTACAATGTTTTTTGCGACCTTCCAAACTTTTTGGAGTTTTTTTCGCATAGTCGTTGCGACACGGGTGCATTTTCACGACAAATCTCCCAAAATTCCCTGATTTCTGTCGCATGTCCAGAGTTCTTCCGGAAGCTCTTAACCCTGTCCGTGGCCTTGATTCCAAAGAGGACTGCCATGAGCGGCAATGCCACCACAGCAGAAAACGGAGAAGACGGCCCGTATTATCGCGCTGTACTGATAGCCTATCGACTTCCACCTGTTATTGATGCCAATCCGAAGTTCCATAAACTCTATCAAATGTATATATTTGTCGCATGATGATTGAATATTCACTTGCGAAAGTTCAGTAAACAATTGAAATGTGCAAGTATTTTTAATAGCATTTTTGATTCTTAAAACAATAATTAAATGCAATTTTATTATTTTTTCATACTTTATTTGTGTTATCTCGTTTTTTTTCTTTATTTTTGCAATCGATTTTATGAATATTATCTATTAGCATATGCCAGTAAAAATTTTGAGTGTTGACGACGAGATGGACCTCGAATTGTTGTTGACACAGTATTTTAGAAGACAAATTAGAAAGGGAGTCTACGAGTTCAAGTTCGCTCATAACGGTCTTGAAGCGCTCACTATGTTGCTCAAAGAGAAGGATTTCGACATCATCCTATCTGATATCAATATGCCGGAAATGGACGGTCTGACGCTACTCACAAAGGTAAATGAGATGCAGAACCCCGCCCTTAAGTGCATCATGGTGTCTGCATATGGCGATATGGGTAATATCCGCCAGGCCATGAACAATGGCGCCTTTGACTTTGCGACGAAACCTATCGACCTGGATGACCTAAGTCTGACAATTGAGAAGGCTGTTGAGCAAATCAACTACATCAAGACCATGGAAAAGGAGCATAGTCAGCTGGAGTCAATCAAGGGCGACTTGGCTGTGGCCAAGGAGATTCAGCAGGCTATCCTGCCTCGTATCTTCCCGCCATTCCCCGAGAATGCCAGTCAACTGGATATTGCCGCATCTATGAATGCCGCTAAGGACGTTGGTGGCGACTTCTACGACTTCTTCCGTATTGACGAAAACCGCATTGGCTTTGTTATTGCCGACGTGAGTGGAAAGGGTGTTCCCGCAGCCATCTTCATGGCCGTGAGTCGAACTTTGATCCGATCTACCGGAATCAGAGGCGCAGGGGCAGCAGAATGTATGGGCTACTCGAACGACCTCCTGACGAACGAATCGGTAAACAGCATGTTTGTAACCGTTTTCTATGGCATATACAATATTCAGACGGGCGAGGTGACCTATACCAATGCTGGTCATAACCCTCCATATCTGATAAAAGCTGATGGTAGTATCGAGCAACTGCCACTATCGAAGAATATTGCTGCAGGAGTCCTCGAATCATTCGAGTTCTCAGAAGATACCCTCCAGTTAGAGCATGGCGACATGCTGTTGCTATACACAGACGGCGTGACTGAAGCTACCGACATAGAATTCAAGGAATATGGCGAGAAGCGCCTTGAAGAGCTAATCAAACAGAACGCGAAGGTTGACTGCCAGACAATGATAGACACTGTGAAAGCCGACGTTAAGGCATTTGCAGGCGAGGCTAAACAGAGCGACGATATAACACTGCTTGCACTGAAGAGATTATAATAAAGGTGGAAAGGTGAAAAGTTGAAAAACTAAAAGAGTGAAAAAGGGAACAATCATAACCGGATGTTTAGTACTTCTGCTGGTGGGGACTACCGCCGCGGGATACATTGGTTGGATGTCGGAAACCCAAAAAGTGAAGACACTTCAGGCTCAGATAGAAGTCATGAAGAAGCAGGAACTGCGCTCTACGGTTCTACGAAGCGTCAGTGCCCAAATGGAGGAAATCGCCAATGAGCAGAGAGAAATTTCTGATGAGAAGCGCGAGGAAGCTCTGCAACAGACGAAGGTGGCCAACGAGATGCGTCAGCGTTCAGAAATAGAGCGTCAGAACGCCCTCGAGGCAGAGCGATATGCCTTGGCATCGGAGAAGAAAGCTAAAGAGGCATCTGCGATAGCCGATAGTCAACGTTTGGTAGCAGAACACCAGCGTGTACAGGCGATATTCTCGAAAAACAAAGCCGACACACTGAGTTACATTGCCCTTGGACGTTCATTAGGCTCCGTTTCCACATTGTTGGCTCAGGCCGGTAATGAGGAATCTGCAATCCCACTTACCTATGCATCCTACCTCTACACATCACGCTATAAAGGCGATGTCTATCATCAAGCCGTTTTTAAACCACTTATGGATGCAAGTAGAAGTGTTAACACTTGGAGTGAGCATACAGGTGCCATAACAGACTTCACATATATGCCTGGCGAAGAAAACAAACTTATCACCTTAAGTAATTACGGCGAGATTATACTCTGTGAGCGACAGGGTGACCGACTACTGACAAAAACACTCTTCAAGGACAGTCAGTTTGACTTCCGTGATGTGGACATCGAAGAATCCACTGGCACTATCTATGCCCTCAGCCGTACGGGGCATTTGGTGTATATAGATAAAAACCTGAAGAGCGCAAAGCCAATAGAACTTACCGGTATCCTACATCCATTGCGTCTGCATAGCTTCAACGCCAAGAATACGCTGATTGTAGGAGAAAATAGTATTGCTATCTTCGACATGAACCGCAATATTGTCAGGACTACCCTAAAATTACCATTCCGTGTCATACTCAGTGCAAAAAAAGGAGACCAGATTTTGCTCTTCGACGACAAGGATATGATGCACCTGATGAGAGGGCCTGAACAGTTTGATTCAAAGAAAGTACCCGTCCAAGGGAAAGTAACTGCTTATAGCTATGCAACAAATACTGGTACAGAGGTCTACGGTATGAGCGATGGTACTATCTGGATGGTTTATAAGAACGGTAGTCAACAAAAGATGATAGGTCACCTTTCACGCATCTCGCAGCTATATCTCAACGGTCCCCGTCTCTATTCGTCAAGTTATGACGGTAGCGTAAAGTTATGGACTCCCCGCAAAGAGAAGCAAGAACCCGTCACACTGGTTGAAACTGGGAACTGGATTATGAGTTTTAAATTCGACTCAACGATGAATACCATCTGGATGGGCGATTTCAAGGGCAATCTTACGGCAGTAAACCTATCTATTCCGCAGATGGTACAAGCTATCCGGAAGAGAATTAAGCGTAACTTTACGCGAGATGAATGGAATTCATATATCGGTGTTGATGTGCCATACGAGAAGTTTGTTGAACAATAAAAGGTGAATAGTATGACACAGTCGATAACACATAGGATTCTGAACGTTGTGAAAAGGAGGACTCTTTTACTTCTTTTTATTCTTTCACCTCTTCACCTCTTCACCCTTTCAACTTTTTCGCAGGGTGTTCCTTTCTTCCGTAACTACACGGCTGAAGACTATCGTGCTAACAAACTGAACTACGATGCTGAATCCGATGGTTTGGGTAATATTTTCATTGCCAACTTTGAAGGCTTGATGTACTACGACCACGCAGAGTGGCACATCCTCCGCACACCAGGCATCACTCGTGTAACAGTTGTAGTCAGAAGTTCCGACAATACTCTCTGGGTGGGTGGTTACAACTTTTTTGGAAAGGTGGCGCGCAAAGCTAACGGAGAAGTTGAACTCAAGAGAGTAGGAAACTCCGACCTTTTCACCGGTGAAGTGAATAAGATTTTCGAACGCGATGGAAAAATCAGGTTCCTTGTCAACAATGGTTTCATCTACCAGGTGGAAGGCGAGAATGTCAAGGTTTGGAAGCCTGTCGACAGTAAATCCCTCAAAATAGGCGTTCTCGACGTGGTAGATGTTGAGGCCTTGGAGAGAGGAGAGAAAAACGTTGTCAAGGACGGCGTGATTATGGAAGAGCGGTTAGACAACGGACTCAAGGCCATCATTAGGAAAAATGTAGGAATTGCCATTATCAACGATAAAAACGAGGAGCTATATACTATGACCGATGCCAATGGACTCTGTTCCAACGACATCGTTCATATGTCCTACGACGGGCGCAATCAACTCTGGGCTGCTACCGCCAAAGGAGTTTTCGCTTTACAGATACCTTCGGCCTACTCACGTTTTACTACTCATGAAGGACTTATAGGTACCGTCCTCTCCATCAGTGAGATGGGAGGTAAGATATATGCTGGTACCGACGACGGTCTCTATCGTCAGGATGGAAGGCACTTCGTAAAGGTTACACAAGTGCCACATTCCTGTTGGGAACTGAAGAAAAGCAGCAACGGTCTGTTGGCTGCAACTGAAGATGGTGTCTATCGACTCTATCCCGACGGAAGAGTTCAAAGGTTAACGATAGTCGGTGCAATGTCTCTGTTGGAAGAAGGATCCCAGATTTATAGTGGCGAAGCCGACGGTGTATATTTGATTCAGTCCGATGGAAAACGCCGTAAAGTCTGCAGTATGGATAATGCCCAGAAGATTGTGAAAGACAACAAGGGCACCATCTGGGCACAGAGTCTATACGGAAAGGTATTTTACAAGAAAACCAACACTGACAAGTTTCAGCTATATAAGTCTGGTAATAAGTCAGAAACGATGCAGACAGTTGTACTGATAAGTGGAGAAGCAATCGTTGTCAGCGCGGAGGATACAAAGCCCTTCCACTACCCACTCCTGTCGGTAGCTGACGGCAATGGTGTTACTTGGCTTACAAACAATGAGGGTAAGCGACTCTACCGATGGAAGAACGGCAAGAGACTTGCCGACCTGGACCAACTGCTGTTCCCTATCCACGAGATGCCTATCCGTGCCATTTACACACGTCAGGATGAGATATGGCTGGGTAATGACAATGGTCTTACAATTATCAACACCAAGGCGAAAGAGCCGCTGTTAGCCATCAAGCCACAGCTCTTCATTCGTTCTGTTATACTGAACGGCGACAGCATTCTATGGGGAGGTTTCGGTACTATGCCGGAAAAACTCCAGAATCTCAGTTACTCTGAGAACAACTTGACATTTACTTTCTCGCTAAACTATCAGTCTATCGTAGGAACGACATTATATAGATATCAGTTGGACAATGGCCAGTGGAGCGCATGGACTGCCGATACCCATGCAAAATTCAATAACATACCTGATGGTAATCACACTTTCAGTGTCCAGGCACAGGATGCGATGAACCGTAAATCGGACATTGTCAGCATCAAATTCCACATCGTACCACCTTTCTACAAGCGCTGGTACATGTATCTTGTATATTTTATCATCCTGTCGGCCCTTGTCTATTTAATGGTAAGGTTAAGACTTCGTAAGCTCGAGAATGATAAGATTCGTCTGGAGCAGATAGTTCAGGAGCGTACTAATCAGGTGGTGAAACTGGAGAAGATGGCGACGGTGGGTAAACTTACTCAGGGACTTATTGACCGTATCCTGAACCCGCTGAACTATATAAATAACTTCGCAAAACTCTCTGAAGGTCTTGTCAAGGATGTCAAGGCGAATATAGAAGACGACAAGGATAATATGGACGAGGAGAACTACGAAGACACTTTGGATGTGCTGGAGATGCTTGGCGGCAATCTGCAGAAAGTGGGCGAACATGGTCAGAACACCACTCGTACGTTGAAAGCAATGGAAGAGATGCTGAAAGACCGTACAGGAGGTGTTGTGGATACTGAAGTTACTGCCATCCTTAAACAGGATAAGGAGATGTTGGAGAAATACTATGCCAAGGAAATTGCCGAACACCATATCGTTGTCGATTTCCAGATACCGGCCCAAGAGATTGTTATAAAGGCTAATCCGGAGCAGTTAAGCAAGTCGTTCATGAGTTTCTTCGTAAACTCTATCTATGCCCTTATCAAGAAAGCTCAGCGTACAAGCTATACCCCAACCCTATCAGCAAAAATCAATTCTGATGGTAAGACTATCAATATCATCATATATGATAATGGTATCGGTATCGAGGAGACGATTATAAATAAGGTGTTCGACCCATTCTTCACCACCAAACCCACAGGTGAGGCATCAGGTGTAGGTCTGTACCTCAGTAATGAGATCATACAGAACTATGGTGGCGAGATCAGTGTGAAATCAACTAAAGACGAATTCTGCGAGTTTACTATCACGTTGCCCGCTATAACACAATAAACTTATGGAACAACAAACCGAACAACTTAGGGAGCAATTACAGAAGCAGGAAAAGCTTGCTACATTAGGTATGCTCAGTGCTGGCATTGCCCATGAGATACAGAATCCTCTCAACTTCGTAATCAATTTCAGCAAGATGTCTGACAAGTTACTGAAAGAGCTTACTGAGATTGTGGAAGACAACGAAGACAAGCTACCTGAAGAGGATCGTGAGGATTTGGAAGACATTGTGGCAGACCTGAAAGAGAATATGGCAAAGATCGTAGAGCATGGAGAACGTGCCATCAGTATCATTCGTGGAATCCTTCTCGTATCTCGAGGCAAGGACAACGAGTATCTCCCAACAGACGTATGCAAAATAGTCAAGGAGTATGTATGGCTCTCATATCATGCCATGCGTGCCAATCACAAAGGGTTCAATGCAAGCATCCATGAGCAATACGAAGAAGGCATCCCTCAGATGATGGTGATTCCACAGGATTTGAGCCGTGCTGTTCTTAACATCATGAACAATGCGTTTTATTCAATATGGAAGAAATCGCAGGAAACTCCTTCAGATTATAATCCAGAGGTAACCATCAGTGTCGGCAAGCAAGATAATAACTGTATCATCACAATGACTGATAACGGAGTTGGTATGAACGATGAAGTGAAACAAAAGCTATTTGAGAACTTCTTCACAACGAAACCAATAGGCGAAGGAACAGGTCTTGGTATGAATATTGTGCGTGATATCATTGAGAATAAACATCATGGAAAAATAGCATTTGAATCCGAAGAAAACCAAGGCGCCAGTTTTACATTTACTATACCTATTAAATAATGACGCAACAAAACACAGCGAAGTTCATTCTCAGGCTTTTGGATTCATTTAAGGCGAATGAAGACAAGGTTGCTGTCGTTGACCAGAATGGCCAACGACAGACCACTTATAAAGAGCTATTTACAAATGCCTGCAGAGTGGTCAGCTACTTACAGCAGAAAAATTACCCTCCCCACTCGTTTATAGGCATCTGCTTGCCGACTTCAATGGAGTATGTGGCAGCAGAATTGGGTATCTGGCTTTCTGGAAATGTAATTGTACCTATGGGAGACAGTTACCCACAAGACCGTATAGACTACATTATGGGGCATTGTGAGGCTTCCCTGCTTATAAACTCGGAGACATTCAAAGCTATTGCACAAGTTCCTCCAATAGAAATCACCAGTTTACCTAATGAAGATGATATGATGGCTTTGTATTACACCTCTGGGAGTACAGGCAATCCCAAAGGAGTAATTCATACATTTCATACATTTGATTTCTCTAAGTACATCTTAGAGACCTTAAAAGATGTGAACCCATTAATAATGGGTATGACACTATCAATGTTTTTCGTGGTTAGCGAATATATGTTGGCTACCCTTTGTGTCGGAGGAAAAGTCGTTATTGTCCCACCTCCTCTCATCAAGGATATTAGACAACTTGAGGCTTTCTATTATCAACATCACATTACCTATGCATTTTTCACGCCATCAATTTTGAGACACTTCCGAGGTAATTTACCAGACCTAAAACTTGTGATGGTGGCATCTGAACGTGTTTCGGGTATAGCACCTAATGGTTATAAACTCGTAAACATATACGGTCAGACAGAAACCGGCGAAGGTTGTTTTAAATTTGATATTGACAAGGCATACGAGAACACCCCCATTGGAAAACCTACTATGGATCATTTTGAATACAAAATTTTGCGAGATGATCTGCAGGAGGTTGCCCAAGGTGAAGAAGGAGAATTGTGTGTTAAGGGTAGATTGTCACCTGGATATTATAAAGATGCCCAGCGCACTAAAGAATTATGGAGGGGGGGGTGGCTACATACAGGAGATATTGTCCGTGAAATGCCTGATGGCAATATCATTTACGTCAATCGAAAAGATTGGATGGTAAAAATCAACGGACAACGTGTTGAGCCTGGAGAAGTAGAGGCTGTTATAAAGGGATTTGACGGTATAGAAAATGCAATTGTCAAAGGCTTTACAACTAAAGACAGGCATTTTTTGTGCGCTTATTATATTGCCAGCAACAACGTATCGGAAAAAAATATCCGTGAGTATTTGCTCTCCAAGCTGCCTGCCTATATGGTTCCTACTTTTTTTGTGAAGATGGAAAGTTTTCCTCTTCTTCCAAATGGAAAGACAGACCGTAAAGCGCTGCTTATGCCTACCGTTCAAGCAGAATGTTTCGTTCGACCACCTTACGCAGAACCTACAAATCAAATAGAACGTCAACTTTGCGAAGCATTTGAAAAAGCCCTGTTGGTTGACCGTGTTGGTATTGACGATGATTTCTTTGAACTTGGTGGCGACAGCATCAGAGTTATGGAAGTCCAGACGTTATGCCCAGATTTAGCGCTCTCTTCTCAAATAATATATGCGAATCGCACTCCCCAAAAAATTGCCGAGGCTTGTGCACACTCAGAAAAAGTCAGTTACGCACTACAGAAAGAATATCCGCTTAGTCAAACTCAGTTAGGTATTTACGTGGAATGTATGTCACGTCAGGGCGAAGTAGCATACAACAACGGTATGCTTTTCCAATTGAATCCAACTATTGATGCAGATCAGCTTTCCAGAGCTTGCGAAGCGGTTGTTGAGGCTCATCCCTACATCAAGACTCGACTATTTGTTGACAGTCTGGGGAATCCAAGACAGTTGAGAAATGATGCTGAACCATACCATCAAAATGTGGAAACATTGACTCAGCAGGAGTTTGACCAACTGAAGTCTAAACTAATCCGTCCTTTCGACTTGCTCAATGACCGTCTTTTCCGTATTCGTATTCTGAAGACTCCTGAAGCATCATATTTGTTTATTGATTTCCATCATATCATATTTGATGGAATATCTTTCAATATCTTCCTTCAAGATTTAGAGGATGCTTGTGGGCAACTACCCATTAAGAAAGAAGAATTCTCAGGTTATGAAGTTACTATAGAAGAGGAAGCACTACGTAAGACTGACGCATACACTTCTGCAAAAAAATGGTACAAGGAGCAGTTTGAAAATTTAAAGATTTCTTCTCTTCCTGTACCTGAGAAACAGGAGTCTCAGATATCCTATGGACAAGAACACCTTGAACTGACTGTTGATTACAATCAGTTACAGAAAGCATGCAACTATCTTGATGTAACACCTAATGTACTTACAACAACAGTATTCGGTTATCTGTTAGGTGTAAACACGCATGCCAAAGAATCTCTATTCGCAACTATTTTCTCTGGGCGTCAGGATTTGAAGACTAAACGGACTATGGCCATGCTTGTCAAAACCTTGCCAGTATATACCAAATGGAATCAATATACCACCGTCAGGGAGTTGCTCCGGACAACCAAGCAACAATTGATTGGTAGCATGAGTAATAGTTTGTTCTCCTTTGCGGAAGTCAAGGCCATGAACAATGCAATCAACAGCCATATCCTGTTTGCTTACCAAGGCGACTTAAAGCCGAGTGATGGTGAATTGTTCACCTATCAGCCCTTGATGGAGAATGCGACAGGAGAGAATCTGGCTTTTGAAATCACACGCAACAATAATAAAATAATTTTACGCGCAGAATATCATAGCAACGAATACACTCAGTCCTTCATCCAACGACTGATGCATTGTTACGATACGATTCTTAAAGGTTTTCTCAATTCTGAATCCGAGAACAAACGTCTCTGCGAGCTTCAAATCCTGACTGATGATGAGCAACAAGCCATCTTAGCATTAGGAACAGGCGAACAATTAGAATATGACCAAACGGAAACAATTGTGGATCTTTTCCATCGTCAGGCTTTACTGAGACCAGAGAACATTGCAGTAGTTGATGAGGTATCTGAAATCACCTATGCCGAACTGGATCGCAGGTCTGACCTATTGGCCACAGCACTCAGAACGACCGGCGTTAGCACCGATACTTTTGTGGCGATTATGCTACCCAGGCGCAAAGAGTTTCTCATAGCAGTCTTTGCTGTATTTAAGGCTGGTGGTGCCTACATTCCTCTTGATAGCGATTATCCAAAGGAACGACTTGCCTTTATGCTGAAAGATTCCGATGCTCACATATTAATAACCACCGGAACCTTATCCAAGGATTGTCAGACAGAGCAGTATTTCCCAAGAGAAAAACAGTTGCTCATAGATGATTTTGATTTCAATAAGCCGTCGGATTATCCCGTCAATTTTGCGCAGCCATCAGGACTTGCCTATATGATTTATACGTCTGGAACGACAGGAAGACCCAAGGGTGTCATGATTGAGCATCAAAGTCTTCGTGCCTACTTAGGATGGCATGAAAGCCAACTACATATTTCTCCTGAAGATCATTGTGCGTTGCATTCCAGCTTCAGTTTTGACGCCTCACTCGATGATCTGATGCCACCATTGGTACAGGGTGCTCAGCTCCACATCTTATCTTCTGAGCTGCGCCACAACATGCAGGAGATGAATGATTACTTCAAAAGGCACAATATTACTGGTCTCACTCTGAGTACCCAACTTGGTATAGAGATGCTAAACAATTACCAACTTCACTTAAGGTATCTGTTGTTGGGGGGGTCAACTATGTCAAAGGTGCCTACTGGTATTACCAAAATCATCAACGGCTATGGACCAACTGAATTTACAGTATGTTCTTCATATTATACATTGGAAGAGAATGAGAAGCATGATAATATACCTATCGGAAGGCCTGTTCCCAACAGTATATCTGTTGTTATTGATAATGAAGGACGTTTAGTTCCTCAAGGAACTGTCGGTGAACTTTGTCTCATAGGCCGTCAGATGTCCCGCGGGTATTGGAAACAGGAAGAACTGACAAAAGAACGCTTTGTTGACTGTTCTTTCCTGAGTGGTCATAAAATGTATCATACTGGTGATCTGGTCCGTTGGAACGAGGAATGCTTGTTGGAATATATAGGCCGCATCGATAATCAAATCAAGCTACATGGTTATCGGATAGAGCCTGAGGAGATAGAAAATAAGATCAGCAATTGTCCTGGAGTCGTTTCCACAGCCGTTGTTGTACATAAACAGGGAAAAGTCGAATTTCTCGTTGCCTTTTATACGTCTGAAGGTAATAAAGAGTTACCAGATATTCAACAGAAACTGATGGCAGAGTTACCCAGTTATATGGTGCCCAGCCAATTGATCAAAATAGATCAGATGCCTAAGACCTCCAACGGGAAAATTGACACTCGCCAACTGAAAGAACAAGTTAGTAGCCAACTATTGTGTACTGACACTCTCGTAGAACCATCTAATCAGAAAGAACAGATTCTTCTCGACATAGCAAAGGCACTATTGGGAATCAACAATATTGGTGTAACTGACGATCTGACACTATTTGGGCTTTCATCCCTTGATGCCATCAAATTGTCATCTTTGGCTGAGAAAAAAGGTCTGAGACTGATGGTTAACGACATCCTAAATAACAAGACCATTCGCAACATTACCAGTCAAGAATTAACCTTTGGTCGTTGGCTGGACGAATACCATCCTGACAAACCCATCGTAATTGCTATACATGGATTCTCACCATATCAGGTACGCAATTATTTTGAAACTCTAAGAGAGAGGTTTTCGGTATTTATGTTCGCGTCTATTGATGATTATTTTGATGATGAGTTTTACAATCTGTCAAAAACCGATGTCGTAAATAAATACGTTCGAATGATCCATGACATACTTCCTACTGGTACCGCTCCTTATGCGTTTACTGGTCATTGTTATGGTGGTGAGTTAGCTTATCGTTGTGCTGCTCAATGGCAGGTGGAGACAGGACAATCACCCAAAGTTTTTGTTTTGAACACCCCACTTCGCACCGACGAAGAGGTGCGTCAAATGATGCCATCACAGAGTACCATTGAACAAATGCCGCCAGAGCGCCAACAAAAGCTTTTCGACTGGGTAAAACAGCAAAAACATGTAGAGTCATTTCTTGATGGCCAACCAATGCCCTCATATAAAGGTAAAGTTACTTTCTTTAGAGCCATGGAGCCATTCCTTGCTGTCAACAAACTAACACTCGACGTCGATGCTTTCAATCGCCAGGTTGAAATCTATTTGCAACGTTGGAAAGAGGCACATCCGCTAATAGAGATAATACCTGTTCCTACTGATCATTTCACTATGCTCGAACCTGAGTACGCAAAATTATATATAAAAGAATTATGACAAAGCGCCTGTATATTATCCTTATCGCAACTATGTTGCTATCAACTTCCGTGGTATGGTCTCAGTCTAACAACGAAATGAGAAAGGTTTATACTGAAGCTGAAAGTGCTTATCAATTAGGACAAATTGAACAAGCCATTAGTATCTTACAGCAGAATCTTAACTCATTTCAAGGGAATGCCAAACAGAATGCTCTGCGTCTTCTATCACTCTGCCATATGGCACAGGATAATTTCGAGGAATCTGAGCGTTACGCCTCCATGTTACTCGATGCAAATCCTTATTATACATCTACCATGGATCCTGTACGCTTTGAGGACATGGTAAATCTCCTGAAGTCTGGTCGCAGCACTACCATTACTACGGCTTCTAGTCAAGCAGAAAGTATCAACGAGGCGCCTGTGCCAGTTACCGTCATTACCCGTGAGATGATAGACATGCTAAGTAATAACAAAAGTATAGGTAATATCCTTTCGGCCTATGTCCCTGGCATGAGTGAGGTATGTGCCTATGCCTTTTCCAATTATGCCATGCATGGTGTTTACACTTCTGGTCAGGAAAAAATACTTGTGATGGAAAATGGCCATCGTCTGAATGCGCGTTCCACCAATAATGGCAAGCTCGATTATGCCATTAGTACTGAAAAGATCGACCATATCGAGGTGCTGCGCGGACCTGCTTCTTCACTATATGGTAATGTAGCATTAACAGCTGTGGTCAATATCATCACGAAGAAAGGACATGAAATTGATGGTGTAAAGTTAAAATATGGTTCCGGTTCGTTTGGCACCCACCGGGCAGACTTTACTGCTGGCACTTCATTCATGGGTGCCGATATTCTTGCATGGGCCGCTTTATATACTTCAAATGGAGAAAAAATCAATGTTCCGAAAGGTACTGGCTTTTCCCAAACGCCTCGTGATGGCTATGCCTATATAGGACGTTATGAAGGAAAACCATCCTATGACATTGGTCTGAATTTCAGCGTTAAGGACTTTACCTTTATG
>Ga0256407_10002440_pt1 | contig 35633 bp, 41 predicted proteins | sample RumenRJG_04DNA_FD_193489 | JGI IMG/M metagenome (GOLD analysis project Ga0256407, IMG submission 193489) | Bovine rumen microbial communities from Lethbridge, Alberta, Canada - RJG_04 | ecosystem: Host-associated > Mammals > Digestive system > Stomach > Rumen | place: Canada: Alberta...
GAAAAGACTGGCCTTGCCGTCCTCAACGCTATCTGGATTAAGGAAAAGTAATGGACGAATATTCCGTCATCGAAGCGACCATGAGCATCCTGCTGCGCGGCGGCTGGGTGTTGCTCCCGCTATTCCTGATTGGGTGGCTGGGCTGGTTCTTGATGTTTGAACGATACGGCTATTATTTTATGCTGAAAGGCACTTCGACCTCGAAGTTCTTCAAGGACTTGGACACGGTGGGCGAGGAGGCTGCTTTTGCAAAACTCCGCAAGCGCCGCTTTGGCTACTTCTTGGCTCTTGTCGAAAACGTGCGCAAATACCGCAATGATGGCCCTGTGGCTGTGCGCAATGCGATGCTCGCGACGCGTCACGAACTGGACGTGAGCCTTTCCAAGTCGCTCAAGACGATTGTAACTTGTGCCTCGATTGCTCCGCTCCTCGGACTTCTGGGAACGGTCTCTGGCATGGTGCATACGTTCGAGACGATTAAGCAATTTGGCTTTGGAAATCCGGTGCTCTTGGCAGACGGTATTTCCGAAGCGCTCCTCACGACGCAGGCGGGCTTGCTTGTCGCTTTCCCGTTGATGTTAGTTTATAACTATCTCGAAAGACGAGTGGATTCTATTGGTGATTTTGCCTGGAGCGAAGCGCTCAAGTTCGAAGAACGTTGCTTTGCCAAGGAGGTTCAATGAGTTTTATCCGTAAACGTTCCAGAAGCGGTGGAGGCATTGATGTCTCTCCGATGCTCGACATGGTGTTCATCCTTTTGATCTTCTTCATCGTGACTTCGACGTTCACGCGCGAAACGGGCGTGGATGTGACGAAGCCGAAAGCGAGTACCGCAAAGGAACTCGCGAAGGAAAGCATCTTGATTGGTGTTACCCGTCAGGGGACCATCCACATCAACGAGACGCAGGTGAACCTCTCGACTTTGCAGACCGTGCTCCGCCAGATGATGGCCGAAGCGCCGGACCGCCCGGTGATTATCGTGAGCGATCGTGACGCCCCCAATGGAGTCGTGGTTGATATCCTCGATGAATGTAATTTGGCGAAGGTGAGAAAAGTCTCCATCTCCGCGAATAAGGAGGAGTAAGCTTAGTTACTAGTTATTAGTTGCTAGTTACTAGAGGTGTCATCCTGAGCGGAGTGCGTAGCACGAAGTCGAAGGATCTAGTGATTTTCAGGTTTGAATTATTTGAATTGTTTGATGATTGACTTTATAGCTAAATATTTCCGATTCCCGGTGGCGTTTGTGCTCTCGTTTGTCGTGGGCGCTGTGTTCTTCCTTGCGATCCCGGTCATCAACGTGTTATTCTTCGATAAAGGCGTGAAGTCTGAAAAAGTTCTCGAAGAAGTGACCGAAGTTGAAGTCCTCGTGAGTGAGAAAAAGCCCGAAGTGAAGCAGAAGGTCATCCGTACGGTGGCTACTCCGAACACGTTCAAGGTTTCGGCGCACATGGGTGTATCCCGTAGCCAGAATTTCCAGATGGATTTGTCGCTTGCTCGTGGTGCCGCTGGCGATGGCATTGCCGTGGATGCTGGCACGATGGAAAACGTAATTTACGAGGCTGGCGAAGTGGATGAACAGGCGCAGGTGTTGCGTGAAATCCAGCCGAAGTTCCCGGATCGCGCGAAGAAAATGGGCGTCTCGGGTTACGTGAAAGTGTTTATTGTGATTGATGTGAACGGTGACGTGGCTCAGGCTCAGGTGCTGACGCAGGATCCGGCTGGTTATGGCTTTGATATCGAAGCGCTCAAGGCTATTCGCCAGTGGAAGTTCTCCCCGGCGCAGTTACGCGGCTTCCCTGTAGCACAAAAAGCTACAAAGGAGTTCCGTTTTGTTAAGTAATTTTAATTACAAATGGGGTTCTTTTTTTAGAATGCTGAAGGTTCTGCTTGAATGCGGGCGGGACCCCAGCTCGGAGTTGACGCCTTCGGCGTCCGCGGCTTCACTCGGTCATGTACGCCAGCAAGCTGTCGTACGCGACACTCGTTTTGCACGCTTTTGCGAAGAAAAAAGACTGGCTAACGCGAATGTGGTGATGAAATGTTTATCTCAGAAAGGAACGTCTTTAAGAGACTGTCATTCCCGACTTGATCGGGAAACTCCTGTTCCTTTTGCGAAGAAACACTTCCGACTTCCTACAGTCTACTTCCTACTGCTCTTTTTCCTAGCGCTTCCTTTGCACGCTGCTGATGATTTCTTCTTCAAGGCGAACGAGCTTTACGATCAGGGGCGTTACAAGGAATCGGTGAAGTATTACCGTGCGGCGATTGACGACGGCCGTTATGAGCCGTTTGCATGGTTCAACTTGGGCAATGCCCTTGTGCAACTCGGTAAAAAAGAAGTCGCGATGGTTGCTTACAAGCGTACTGTCGAACTGCTCCCAGATTTTGTGAAGGCTTGGATGCTTCTCGGCGATTTGTACTACCTCGCCGAATCTCCGAGCGATGCGATTGTCGCCTACAACCGTGCTATTGAACTCGGGACGGAAACGGACCACATCCATTTTGCCCTTGCGGAATGTTATATGAAGGGAAGCGATTGGACGCTTGCCCAAAAGCATTTTGAACGTGCGCTGGCGCTAAACCCGGACCGCATGGATGCTTGGTACGGCCTTGCCGAAGTCTATGAAAAGCTTGGCGATTACGAATATGCGGTGAAGACGCTCAAGAATGCGCTCCAGATGACAGCGACTGCTGGCGCCGACGTGCATTATACGCTTTCGTATTACTACCGCAGCATGGATTCTACGCGACTCGCACTCAATGAAATGGAAAACGGCATCATGATGGATCCAGAAAATGTTTCCGCTCGCCGCTATCTTGCACAGATGTACGTCAAGAATGAATCTCCGTGGATGGCGATTTTCACGCTGGAAGAAGGCCTCCGCCATAAGAAGGGAATTGCGGATTTGAATCTTGATTTAGGGCAGATTTACTTTACGCAAAAGCGCTATGACGAAGCGTTTGAATGCTACATGAAGGCTTGGCGTGCGGGCAATTCCCAGGGCCGCATTGGTGCCGAAAACGTCGGCCACATTTTCTCGAATGCCGGCGACACTGAAAAAGCCGAAGCCCTCTACGCCCGTATCCGCGACAAGAAGTAGTTTTTACATTGTCATCCTCGCGAATTTATCTCGTCATCCTCGCGAAGGCGAGGATCTTAAGGCATTGTCATCCTGAAGCCAACGGCTGAAGGATCCATGCTGCCAGAAGTGTCATCCTGAGCGTAGTCGAAGGAGCCAGTGGCATTTCTACTACAGACTCGTTATACGAAAAATTTCACATTTTGCGTTACGCATTTTGCGAAATTTGATTATATTTAGAGTATGAATATTAATCCGTTCCTTCTTTATGGGTATAATGGTCCTGAATACTTCTGTGATCGTGTCGAAGAGACCAAGTACATTCTGTCGGCTCTCCGTAATGGGCGTAATATTACATTGCTTTCTCCACGACGTATGGGCAAAACAGGGCTGATATACCATATTTTCAATGCTATACAGAAAGATGAAAAAGATGCAGCTTGCTTCTATATCGACATTTTCCCGACGAAATCGCTGGATGATTTCGTTCACAACTTAGGTACGGCTGTTGTCGGAAAATTAGATTCGTTTGGAAAGAAGGCTGCAAAAACGGCCTTGTCGCTATTCAAAAGTTTTAAAGTAGTTCTGTCAACAGATCCGGTTTCTGGCAATCCGCAGCCGTCTATTGAATTTGCTCCGCAAGAAACAAAGAATACATTGGCAGAAATTTTTGCCTACCTTAAGCAATCGAAGCAAGAATGTTACATCGCCATTGATGAATTCCAGCAGATTGCAGAATATAAGGATGAAGGCGTTGAAGCACTGCTTCGTTCGTACATCCAGTTTTGCCCGAACGTCCATTTTATTTTCTCTGGTAGCAAACAGCACTTGATGACGGAAATGTTTGGCTCAGTGTCACATCCGTTTTACCGCAGTACGGAGATTTTCAATTTAACGGCGATTTCCGAAGACCATTACTATGCATTTGCAAAAAAATGGATGTCGAAAAACTCCATCAAATTGTCCAAAGAAATCTTCGGCGAACTCTATCATAAATTTGATGGGCATACTTGGTATATGCAACGCGTGTTGAATCGCCTGTACGAAACTGCACTTGCAACTATAGAAATTGCAGATGTGGAACTGTGTATCGCAGCTATTGTCGAATCAGAAAAGGAAATTTATCAGAGGCTGATCGCCTTGCTTACACGCAATCAATGCCAGTTGCTCATCGCGATTGCGAAAGAAGGCTGTGCTAAGGCTATAAATTCATCAGCCTTTGTGCAAAAGTATCACCTGAAAAATGTTAGCAGTATTAGCCGTGCCATTGATATGCTTTTGTCGCAAGAATTCGTGATGAAAACTCAAGAGGGCTACATCGTTTATGACCGTTTTATGGCGTTGTATTTGAAAGGACTGTAGGGTAGAATAATGCGATTGAATTAGAATGGCTAAAGCTTTTATGAAAACGAGAAACATCGTCATTACAATTTTCGTTACACCATTCTTTGTCTTGATGCTGCTTGGCGTCGTTTTTTTCGCTTATGCGTCATATAAGGATTCCTCTTCGAAGGCCTTTCGCGAAAAGACGGTCTATCCTGCGGAATTCGAGGACTTTCATATTGAAGAAATGGTTGTGCGGGGACCCGATTCGCTTTTTTTATTCGGTTCGTATGGTATCATAGAGCAACTCCCCGCAGTTCTTGGAACATACGATGGGGGTGCCACCTGGACAAAAAGCGAAATCAGGAGCTTGACGTCGATTGCAATGTTCTATTCCATGGATGACCATATGATTCTCGAGTCCTACGAACGTGATGCCGACTTCAATGCGGTTTATGTGTCGGGTGAGGACTATATGACGTGGGATTCCATTGGTAAATATCGGGATTATCGCAAGGTTCGTATTGTTCGCGTGAACGATTCGGTTCCGGATGGGGGACCGAAATACAAGTTGGAAAATGGGGAAAGGGTGTTTGCGGGTGATTTCGTGGAAAGTACTCTTCCGATTTTTGCCCGGAATGACAAAAGCTGGATACTCGGTTCTTCGGGAAACCGGGTGCTCGTTTATCGGATAGAAGACGGGAAGGCTCAACAGCGGCACGAAACGAGCTATGGCAGCAAGGGTACGCAATGTCTTTGGATGCAGGATTTCCTTGTAAAAGGCGATGTCTTTGCAACTGTCGTTAGTGATGGAGTCTGGTTTACCGATAATTTTGCCCTGCTTTATAGTACCGATGGTGGACAAACGTGGAAACAGGAACGCGTGTCTGCGGAAGCGAGTGTGTACCGTCTTGACATAAGGGACGGAAAAATCTTTTTGGCTTATTACCATGTGGGGCGTAAGTCCGTTTCTATCTTGACCCTGCCCGTGGAATAGGCTGGTTTTTGGGCTCCCTTCTACCCCGTTTGGTTGTACAAACGAAAAGAATAGAGTATATTCTCTTATGCAAAATTGGGTGTATGACAACATAGTCAATCTCAAAGGATGCGGATCGAAATCTTTCTTTTACCTGTGCAATTGTTGTTAAAATGGTGAACGTGAATGAACAAAAAAGCAAAGAAGAAAATAAGTAAAAACCCATTCAGAATTGCCTTTGGGATAATAATGCTGATAATAATCGCGATAAAAGCGTTTTTCTTTGATTGGATAATCGAATGGTTATTCAGTAAAAAAAGTCAATATCTAATATTGAAAAATTTTGACAAATCCTTTGAAATTTCAATTGATTTATTTAATGCGATTTGTGCATATCCAACAATTGCGTTAAAGCCTCGTCGATATCACTGTCTTACCAAGATATACTATGGATATAAAAAATTTGCTGCAAAATCCATCTCGAAAGCAAATTTAAAATCAATGGTCAGTGCTTGGATAGAAAATCCTAATGATCCTTGGAATCCTCTGATAAGCATTTTCAACGGGGCTCCTTCTACTTACAATAGTTTAACGATTCGCTTTGAAGACTCCGAAATTCCAAAATTCGTCAATTATTTGAAGAATACGTTCATTGTTGATTACGGCTATGTTTGTGAAGTTTGGAATTGTCAGAGCAAGTGTATCCATGCATCGCGAGGAAGCTCTGCTTGGCAAACCGGCGACTCTAAAAAAGTTTGTGAAGGTTTCTTGAAGGATGTCTATACAGTCAATATTTTGAATTCCGCCCATGTCCAAGACTCTCTGATTAGTAAAATCAAAGAAGATGAACGGATGGGTAAAATAGATTCATCCGTTGATGGATATATTATATGGAACGTTGACCCATCAAACATCCGCTACGCCCGCCGCGTCTGCAAGAAAATGGGATTGTTGATATGAATAGGCCTACAGTCATAAAAATTTTTTTCGGTGTCCTTGCAGTTGCCTCCTCTTTGAGTTCTCTTGTTCTCACGTCTCTAGCGTTGCTTATTCCGCTGCGCCCGTATGACTGGGGCCCTCCTGACGCTCTCTCTTTGCAGACTGATGACGATTGTGCCTGCTTTATTTTTGTGTCATGTTTTTTAAGTACATTCCTATTGGGAATCTCTTTGATAAGTTTGAAATTCGCGAAAATTGGCATCTCCAAGAAAATGGCGACTAAAATCGTGTATATGTTTTGGATTGTAGTTACTATGGCAAGAATGTTTTACGTACTCCCTTATTATCATGGTTGATTATGAATGAAAAAGAAACTTACCCAACCCAACGGAAGTGGATTAAAATCCTTCTTCTGCTTGCGCCGTTGTGCCTTGTCGTGCTGTTGGCAACTCTGTCTAATTGTTGCGACAATTCAACTACGATAAAAGCTCTTGCCAGAGATGTCATCGAAAAGGAATGCAAGGACTCCCTGAATTGCATCGTATCTATTCCGATGTTGACTCCTTATGAATGGGATAGGATGTATGTTTTTGAATATAATATGACAGATGAAGAAATTAATCAAGTAATTCATCAAAAGTTTAGAAGACATCTTGAACTTACAAAAGTATGGCTCTTTATGCGGGGGGACAGTATTGTTTATTTTGAAGAACATGAAATAGACTTTGAACGCCCGACAAAGAGAGATCTTTTTTTCCCAAAAGTTAGCGAAAAATTTGCCGAGTTTACTCCATCGTCAGCAGTATTCAATGTAAGTACAAAATGGTGGAAGGAATATGGTTATTCTTACTACGTATTATCATCCATATTGTATGACAAAATTGAACAAATTAAATCTAAGGATACGGCCGTGACCTACGCAGAACTTCTAGACGATGGATGCGGAGTTCTGCTCTATCGTTCGAATTATCCGGATTTGCTATTCTTTGTCAGATTATCAGATTCGTCTTTATATGAAGTGGATAGCATTGTAGATTTTTATTATGACTTTACTGTATATCAATCAGAAGCGGATTTGATAAAAAACAGACGTGATGTATTGGAAAAAATGGACGGCGGAGACCGGCTTAGAAAAATGATTGATTATGGAATGATTTTACATCCTATAATGAATCGCTTTGCAGGGGAATTATTTATTGTTGATGATGATGGTATTTATGAATTATCGTTGTCTAGACGAACATTCAAAAGAGTAATTCACTATCACATGGCTTTAGATATATTCGAAGACTGTAACGACGATAATATCATCGGGAGGCTTCCAAATCCACAAAAAAGTATTTCCTCATCAGCTATTAGAGTATCTTTCCAAGACAGTAGCTTTTTTGAACTTACATCAAATGGGTCTTTAAATATACAGGTTGTTGACAGCAATAGTTGCCTGAAAGTGAATGGTGAATACAATCAAGTTCACTATGATTATGCGGAGGGCAAAAAATGCAATGCAAGGATTCCATTGTGCGAGCCGTTCTAAAAGGGCGTAAACTGTTTGACAGGTTATTTACGAAGCTATATAAAAATCTTGTGTAGGTACAGATTAAAGCAAAAGATTTATATTTAAGGTTGAATAAATGAAAACCGAAGAAATTGTAAAATTACGGATTTGGTTTAGGTTCTTCATCGGAATCCTTTTAATTGGCTTTTTGTATTTGATGTTTTTTGATGACGCTTTTATGAAAGAGTTGTCGGAAGATTTTCTTGCTTCTTTAGTTCAATTTTTTCATACGAATAGCAGTTCCCGGCAAATTCAAACAGAATATTGGTTTTCTTTTATTCGTTGGTTGCCTCAAGTTGCCTTTTGTTTGTTTTGCTCTTTTATGTTTGCCTCTTTATTTTCTTGTATGCTTTTTACGAAAGAAGGTTTTCAATGTGGTTTTAAATTTGGAACAAAGAAGTTTTGCTTTCCTAAACATCGTGTTGTTGTATGGTGTTATGAAATAATTCAGGTGGATGGTGTAATACCTTTTTATTCTATGCAGGTTATAAAAAATAGCCCCTTTAAATTACAATTCCTGTTTTGTGCAAACTTTTTGGATCTTATAATATTCATAGATGAAAATGTTTCGTGTGGGAAAATGGATCCTGACGCTAGAGATAACTTTAGACGACTTGCTGACAAATACCGCAAATTAAAAAAGAGCCATAAAGTATTATATTGGATATTAAATACTGTTTAATCTTTGGAAAAAATGCGCTTTTTCGTCAAAATCGGCATTTCTCGCAAAGGGACTCCGGCACCGACATCATAGTGATTTATTTGCAGCCTCACTTCGCCTCCGCTATGTCATATGAACAGCCGGATTTTACTATTGTTATTTCTAATAGGCGTGTTGCAAAAAACATAGGATTACTTCAAAATGAAAAAGAAAAATTCAGATAAATACGTTGTAAGGGATATATTCCTTGATGAATTTTCTTTTTTAATTGAGCAATACGATTTTTCTCTGATAAAAAAAGAAGTTGATTCCAGGTTTACAAAGGTAAAGTACGCAAATAAATGCTGTGTTATCACTCTATATTATGAAGTTAAAGATTTTGTTTTCAATGTTATAATTTCACAACTTGTCGATGGAAAGGAGGTGCACCATCCTGGTTCTTTTTTTATTCACGAGGATGATGCTTTTTACGAGCATTCATTACATGATGTGGTTGACCTGTTATCGCCAGAAGACCGTGCGTGCTATGATGAAAAGAAAGGTTTGCGAAACTATATCGCAAAACTTGCTAGCAATTTGAAAAAATTCGGTCCACCTTTTTTTAGCGGAGACTTTAGTCTTTTTCCTTCATTGGACAAGATTGTTATTGCTAGAGTCATGGAATGGAATAAAGAGTGGGGGTGTTCTTCGGAAAATATTTCACAAGGCTTGATAAAAGACGATGAATAAAAACGATTATGCTGCGACAAGAATCTTTTTAAAGGGCTTCTCAATTGTTGCCCTTCTGGGTTCTTTTCTAGGTTCTTTCGTACTTACTTGCTTAGCTCTGTTGGCTCCATTACGTCCGTATACGGAAGCAGAAATAGAAACAATAGTAGATGATGATTGTGTTGCTTTTATTGGTGTAGCATGTTGTTTCAGTCTTTTCTTATTGGCCATATCATTGATAATTCTAAAATTTGGAAAATTTGATTTTTCAAGAAAGCTGCCTACGAAGATTGTTTATATGTTCTGGATTGTGGTTACTATGGCAAGATTGTTTTATGTAATCCCTTATTTTCACGGTTAGTTTTGTGTTTGCCAAAATCCTTATGAAATTAATTACATGCAAAATAACTGTTGTCATGACGATTTTGGCATTCGTCTGTTATGCATATTCAGAGGATGACGCTTGGGATGAAACGTTTCCTGTTTATGTGAATATCACAAAAAAGTATATGAACGTTGGTGCCATGGGCGGTCATTTGCCAGATGTTTTCTATACAATGCAATTGGACCGTTACGGCTCCCGCTACATTTCTCTTCATAAGGAAAATGAAGCTGATCCAGGTCGCGTCGTATGGGCCTTGTACTCTGAAAAGAACGGCATGTTGGACAGCGCGATTGTAGATGAAAAAGGCAAATTGTACAAATCGGTTGGCGGTGGCGCAGGCGGCAGGATTCCGCCCCCGTTAAAAGAAAATCTAAAATACAGCGATTCGGAAAATGTTGTTGTCGCCCCCTTGTCTGCTTTTGACGAAATCGCTGTTGATTTGAAGAGCCTCGATGGGAATGGTTGTCCATTGTGCGAGCGAGGCAAAATTACTTTTGTCTTGGAACTCGATAGTGATAGAAAAAGTTTTATTCGACGCCTTCAGTCCTATGAGCCTTTATTTCAACTGGCTCGCAAGGCCGGATTCTCAGTCATTAATTTTGCTTTACTTTGCAGCGAATTCTCTTGTGGTGATTTGTCACTTTTTCTAGAGATGTTTGAATCAGTCGGTCTGGAGCCGCCCCCACCTCCCCAAAAGAGAAAACTTTTCCAACCGTCCAGCAACGGCGGCAATGTATTAAGACTTTTGAAACAAAATGTCCCGCCCAAGTTGAACTCGGACGTTTTAGGCAAAAAGAATATCGACAAAGATATTGATAAAGTTCTAAAGGATATTACGAAAATTCTTGTAACTAAGGAGAAGCGCAAAAAACAAAAAAAATAAGCCCCTTTACCCCCGCCATGTCATACGAACGGACGAATTATACTATTGTTATTTCTAATAAGCGACTTAATTCATCTACACCCACACCCTCTGCCTACAACTATGAAAAGACCAAAAATCGGTGACATAATTGAAATACCAACCCGGCATGGCTTTGCGTATGCTCAATTTACGCACAAGCATAGGATGTACGGAGCTTTGTTGCGAGTTTACAATACAATTTATCAGACAAAGCAGTCGCTAGATGTTATTCAATCTGCTGTCAACTCAAGGGAGCCTGATTTCTCTACCTTTTTTCCATTGGGCGCAGCTGTGAACAGAAGCATCGTATCTGTGGTAGGAAATGCGCCAATTCCAGAAAAGCAAAAGCCTTTTCCTCTATTTAGAGGTGGAGTTGTAGATCAAAAAACGAGGAAAGTTGAAACTTGGTGGCTTTGGGATGGCGAGAATGAATGGCCTATAGGTGAACTTGCTAGTGAACAAAAGCGTATTCCTATTCGTGGCGTTTGGAATGACACTCTTTTAGTGGAGCGAATTGAAACTGGATGGACTCCTGAAACGGATCAGACATAATTATGATTTTGAAAGAACTAAAATGCTTCTTTACCGAAGCGACAAAAAGCATGGGCTTTGAATCGAAATTCGGATGTCTTGTAAAGACGACGAATGAAGTCATTGTCGTTCTTTCGTTTCAAAAATCATGCTATTCTTCTCTGGTGTATTTAAATATCAAGCTATTTATTCAAGGTATCTTTGGAAAGAATTACCAAATTTCTCGGGATATGGTCAATAACGATGTGGGCGATGTCTTTCGGCGGGCGCCCAAAGATTATGATGAAATCTTCGATCTGAGTTCCAACTTACCTGACAATATTCGAATCGAGCATTTGAAAAGGTTTGTCGATGATTTTTTAAGTGGATTTGTTCAACAGGCTTCAACAGTAAAAGGCATAACTTTATTGGCAGAACAGGGGGACGTGTTTTTGCTCCCTGCGGTTAAAAAGGCTCTATCGCTAAAGAACGGAGAAATAATTTGAGTATAATATTGAAGAAAATTTTGTTGTTTGGGTTGCTTTTGGCGTTATTTGCTCTTGTCCAAATGATATTTGGCAATTTATACCCTCTAGAACGACCTGATTTGTCTTGGGGATTGACCGTCAAGTATCATTTCATTATTTATTGCGGCATCATAGGCATATATAGTTTGTTGTACCCGATGCCGATAGGCCTTTACACGGCACTCCTCTTTCAAACGATTAGTTTCTACTTCTTTTTTTCATCGACTCATCCGTTAAGATCAATTGAAATGAACGTAATCGCGTATTTGTGCGTCATAGTCCCTTACATCATACAAAAAAACTTGGATATCTATAAACTTTTTCCGTCATTAAAGAAAAGAAGCTGTGAAGAATGGGCAAAAAATCTCTGCATAAAGGCTCTTGAGACAATGCCTGATGAGTATTCTGTGTATGTAGAGGAATTGAAAGCTGGAATTATATGGCGAGTCATACCGGATTTGCGTTCAAGCCCATATCGCTACAATTTCTTTTTTGACACATCCGTGAGTGAAAAGCATGAGCTTAGTTCTGAGCCCTACTTTTATCTAGAAGGATTCGTCCTCAATAATGCGAATGTTTCAAATGTTGCTTTGTCGATTGTTTGTGCAAGAGGGTTGATTGCCGGATTCTCTTTATCTGTGAAAGAAAAAATTGATATTACTGATTTGCTAGTTGATGTCAAGAATGTTCAAAAAAAACTAATTGTCGAACAATTGCCGAAAGTATTTCGAAAAGCGTTTCACGAAATTCATAGCAAATATCCCCAAATCAACATAAGTGAAATTTATGAAGTAAAGCTAGACGGCAGGTGTATTTATCATTTGCTTGATATAGGAGACGGAGATTTTGTCGGTTATGAAATGTCAAATGGCTTTGTTAAAGTTTGTCATGATGATTCAGAAATAATAAGCAACATAGCAGATTTAGATGAGTTTTTTAAGATGACTAAGCTATCCAAATTCCTTCCTCTGCTTGCGCCGTTGTGCCTTGTCGTGCTGTTTGGGTGTACGTATGAAGAAGACTATGTAGGAACGTATAAGAGCAAGCATAAATATGGAGAGGAAACGGTTACGCTTTATCCAGACCACTCTTTTTTGCAGATATTTGCGGACAGCAATGGACTTGATTCAAATAAAGGTGAATGGAGAGTAAAGTCACAAAATTCCTTTGGATTAAATCTTTTAGTTTTTGATGGTTGGATGACTTTTAAAACGCCTTTTCAGGGTGAAAAGGCGAAAGAGCTTTTTGGGGAGGGTGAAAAAAGCATTGCTTCGTTCTATATAAGAAGTAAATGTATTATTGCGGAGGAAGACTTCCCAGAATTCAATCCCTGTAAAGAATAATCCTATATTAACTCAGTGCACTGCGGTTAAAAAGGCTCGATTGACAACAAATGACTAAAAATCCATTTAAATTTATCTTTGGCATAATAATGCTGATAATAATCGCGATAAAAGCGATTTTCTTTGATTGGATAATCGAATGGTTGTTTACAAAGTCTTATCAATATCTAGTGTTGATAAACTACGACAGGTCTTTTAAAATTTCACGAGAATTGCTCGATGCAATTTGTGCTTATCCAGCAAACGCATTCAAGCCTCGCAAGTATCATTTCTTGACTGAAAGATATAATGATATAAATGTTCCCGCAAAATCCATTTCGGAAGTCAAATTCAGTTCCATGATATCGGCTTCATTGTATTTTGAAACTTCAGAAGGCATATTAGATTGGCTCGATCTATTGCATATAAGAGATGGACACCCCAAAGGTTATAATGAAGTTGATGTTCTTTTTGAAAATCCAGATATCTCAAATTTCATTTTGTATTTGAAAGATTTTTTCGCAGCTGATTATGGCTATGTTTGTAAAGCCAAGAATTGCCAAAGTAAATGTATCAGCAATGTTGTGTCTAATGGCGACTCGTGGCAAGCCTATCATAAAAAAATTCTTCAAGGTTGTATAAGGGATATCTATCCTGTCAATATTCTGAACTCCGCCTATGTTCAAGATTCCTTGATAAATAAAATCAAAGAGGATGAACGAATGGGGAACTTGGATTCATCCGTCGACGGATATATAATATGGAACGTTGAACCATCAAACATCCGCTACGTGCGCCGCGTCTGCAAGAAAATGGGGCTGTTGATATCTGCAATGCGAGTACCCACCGGGTTTGCAAGAAAATGTTTGGATGAAATTGTGGGTAAACAAGAATAGCCGCTCGCAAGCATGTTTTACCCCGCTTTTGGCTTTTTCCGCTAATTTACCCTAACCACTAATCACTGTTTACTTCCTACTAATCACACCCTTTTTTGCGGTCTTGCCAGACGCTTTGGTTGAACAGTTGGCCTTCGGAGAGTCCGTACTTTTCTTCGACGCCGGCTTTTGAAATGGCTGTGTCAATGTCGAGCTTGCCGCGGATGGCTTGCGTATAAATGTCGATCTTGCGGCGGACAGATTCGGGTTCTTCGTCCAAGAGTTCCAGGCGGTAGCTGCTCACGTTCTGTGCGATGAGCCTTGGCAAAAGCTTGAGAGCGGATTGCGGCTTGCCGACAAAGAGCGTGTTGCGGCATTCTGCATCGGATTGCAAGAAGTGGCGTTCGCCCTTGTGGTCCAAGATTTCGACTTTGTGCTGTGTGCAAATCTTTTTGCATTCGGGGAAGCGGCGACCGGTCGTGAGGGCACGTGCGAAGGCGCAGTATTCCGAGTGGAATGCTGGCATGTACTGGTGCAGCGCAAGTTCGAGCTTGCTTCCGTCAATGTTCTTGAGCAAGTCAAAGAGCTGGGTGCTGTTGAGATCCCACGACGGGTGCAGTTTTTCAAGCCCTTGAGATAAAAGCCAATCGTAGCTTGCGCTGTTGGTGGCGTTCAGGCTGTAGTCGCCGACCATCGGGATTCCGGAATCCTTGAGGAGTGCAAGCGAACCGAGGTTACGCACGAGTGCAAATTCCGGCATGAGCGTGAGAATTTGTTTGATGTAATGGTTCTCGCCGGGCTTGTGGATGCGGAGGGTCGCGATGCCTGCTTCGAATCCGAGCTTGTGGATGCGTTCGAGCGGTTCGTCGTATTTCACGCCCCAGTCAAAGTCCATGACGACTTTGTCGATGTCGAGCCCTTGCAGTGCGTCGATTTGCTCTGGACGGCGAACAAGAACGGTAATGTTCATGCGGCGGGGTGTCGCGCGGTTTTCTGTTGCGATTGCGGCGTTGTCGCTGTTGGATTTGCTCGCGACTTTAACGATGCTGTGTAAAAATGCGCGACCATTGTCCGCAGAAGGTGCAAGTTCTTTCCACTGCAAGCGTTTTTCGTCAAATGCTTGTACTGCTTCTTGGCGGAGCGTACGCAAAACTTTGCCGGGGAGGAATGCGTTTGGCGGGAGCTTGATTTCGAGCTTGTCGAGAACGTAGGCCGTAGCAGAAAGCGCCAAAAGTTCTTTCTTGGCGATGGCTTGGAGTGCGTCGAGTGCGACTTCGTTGCGGTAGGCTTCGAGGACGGCGCCTTCGACGGTGACCGCGCGCGTCTCGTTATTTGCTGTGTGCGTTTCGTTTGCGATTGCGCAATTTTCGTGTGCATTTGCGTTGGCGTTTGTGCCGCGTGTTTCCGAAATCGTGAGCTTGAGCGGTTCGCCAATTTTCCCTTCGAGCGTCATGCAAACAGGAATGTGCTTGGCGAAACTCTTGTCCGTAAAAGTCTTGTGGAGTTCTTTTTCGAGAGCGGGGGAGTCGTTGCGGTAGGCCTTCATGCCGTAGCTGACTTTGTGCAAGTTGAATTCTCGACCGAATTCCAGACGAACTTGCGATTTTGCGGATGTCTCGGAGTGCATCTTGCCACCGCGCGCATTTTCTCTTGCGCTGCCGGCGCATCTCGAATTATGCGAAAACATTTCCGATTTTGCGGAATGTCTCGAATTTTGCGTCGAGGCACTTTCGCTGTGCGAATTTCGGGCGAACGTTGCCTTGTACAGTCGGCTTCCCGTTTGACGCGGTTCGGGCTCTGCTCTATATTCCTCAAATAAAATCCCGTCGCCTGGCAACAAAGTGCATGGAACAGGCTTGTCTTCAAGTTCTACAATCACGCCGTTGCGGTCTACTTGAACGACAGTTCCGATAAATTCACCGTGATGGTTCGAGAAGGAGCCATCGACGAGTTCCTGGTGGTTTACGCCATCGAGCCAGCCGGTGTTGAGGCCGCGGGAGAACAAGACTTCGAGCGGTTCCAAGTCCTGCGCTGTAAGGCCGGCGGCATTCCCATTCGCACACTCGGCATTTTCTTTATAACCTTTCTCGCTCAGTATTTCCAATGCCTTGCGGTAGGTGTGTGATACGGCAGCCACGTATTCCGGGCTTTTCAATCGCCCTTCGACCTTGAACGATTCCACGCCGATTTCTCTGAGTTCTTCAAGCTTCGGGAGTGCACACAGGTCTCGCGTGCTGAACAAGTAACGCGCCTTCGGGTCCTTCCATTCCTTGCCGTCCACAAAAATGCGGTAGGGGAGGCGGCAGCTTTGGGCGCACTGCCCGCGGTTTGCCGAGCGCCCGCCAAAGTTTTCGCTGGTGAGGCACTGGCCCGAGTACGAGACGCATAATGCCCCGTGGATGAAAACTTCCAGTTCCAAGTCGGTAAGGCTCTTGATTTGCGCAATTTGCTTTGCCGAGAGTTCGCGAGCCAAGACCGCTCTTGAAAAACCGATGTCCTTGACCAAGTTCACGGCTTCGGAACTCGCGAGCGTCATTTGCGTACTCGCATGGATTTCCTGTTCCGGGCTAATGGCCTTGATGAGCCTTGCAAGCCCTATGTCCTGGATGATGAACGCGTCTGGCTTTAACGCAATCAAGCGTTCCAAAAATTCCGGCAATTCCTGAATTTCACGTTCGAAAATGAGGATGTTCATCGCAAGGTACGTCTTTACGCCGCGAAGCCTTGCGTATCGGATCATTTCCTCGACATCTTCAAATGAAAAATCTTCGGTTCTACCGCGGGCATTCCAATGGGGGACTCCATAATAAACCGCGTCCGCCCCGTTGTTGATGGCGGATTCCAGCATGTCGCGCGTACCGACAGGCAAAAGAAGTTCAGGATTGTTCATACCCGCAAAAATAGAATTTATTGAATGACTTTAAAAAAGTCTGAAGAATAACTTTAGAAAAGTACGTCATGCGGGCGGGGCCCCAGCTCGGAAAAATCTAAAACCCATCCTGGCGCAAGCGCCAACCTTACGGCTCGACCATGACCATACAAGTATGGTCGCGGCACTCGTCTTTAAAGGTTGTGGCCGACGCTTTTATTCTCTCGACGAAATTATATGCGTTACAATTGTTTTTTTGTCACGCTGTTTTCATTAGGAAATGTTAATTAAATGTCTTCTAGCTTGTAGCCGAATTGCACAATGGCGCCGGTATTGGCTTCACGGAAAATGCGCAAGTGGGCAAGCCCTTCGAGGATGGCGTTGTCGAGCGTGTCCTGATTTTGCGCCGCATCGTTCCCAAGTTCAATGGTCGGTATGTCCATCGAACCTTTGTAACCCTCGTGGATGACCTTCACGTAAGTGTATTCCGGATCCATCTCAAGGATTGCTTCGTGAATATGCTTGTCGTTATAGCCCGGATCGCTCTCGAATGATTGTTCGGAACGGTTACGGATCGTAAGCGAACCGCAATAGCCATCCTGTTTAAATTTCAACCATTTTTGTCCGACTGTCATAATTCCCCCAAAAAATAATCTAATTTTGCGGTATGTTCAAGAAATCCCTTATTTTGTCGTCTTTAGTTTGCATTTCAATGTTTGGATTCTCGGGCTGCTCCAACCAGGAGGCTGAGTACAAAATTGCAACTCTTACCGAAGAAAACGCCCGTCTGGCACGTCAAGTCCTTGTTCTCAAGGCTACTTTGGATTCATTGAACGCCCACAACAAGGCTGTAGATCACTCGCTCAAGTCTCTAGACATGAAATAAGAGAAACTTTGGGCGCATGTGCTCAAAAAAACATACAATTTTCTCTCATTTTCTTACAATAAACCGATTTTCTGCAAGAAAAATTTGTTAAATTTGCGCTCGTGACTGGCCCCGGTTTGTCGCCACGGCGAAAACCATTTTTGCTTCCCACGTGAAGCCCCGCGACCGTCAAGTCTCCAAGGAGGCGCTAGTAAGATGGTCTTTAATTAACCCACACATTCCAGTCACCCCGCTTGCAGGTTATTTTCCAGCCTGCTCGTGTGGTTCAACCCTTACTTTATGAGGTGCCCACATGGAAATAATCGCTCTCGCACTTTCACTCCTCGCAGTGATTCTGTGCATTGTTATCCTTGTTAAGGTTAATAAGCTTCTCACGATGCTTCGTACCCCGATTTTCAAGAAGCTCACCCCGGACATGAACTTGAAGCCGTCCGCCCGTCGCCCGATCAGCGCACAGGAAATGGCTCAGCGTGGTGGCAACAATAAGGAAAATCGCCAGAACAAGGAACGTCCGAACAACAATAATAAGGACAACCGCAATCAGCAGCAGGCTCAGGCTCATGCCCCTGCAACGCGTGATCGCAATGAACAACAACAGCGTCCGGAACGTGGCCCGCGCCGCGAACGCCGTCCGGAACGCCCGCATCGTGAAGCTAACGCTGAAGCTCCTGTTGCTGCTGCAGAACAGGCCGCTCCGGTTGCACCGGCTGCTGAAGCTCCGGTCGCCGAAGCTCGTCGCCCGCTCGCTCCGCGCATTCCGGTTGAAACTCCGGCCGCTCCGGCTGTCGAAGCTGCTCCGGTCGCTCCGGTTGCTGAAGCTCCGGCAGAAGCTGCTGCAGAAACCGCTTTTGACCCGTCCAAGGTCCGCTATGGCCGCCGCAACGTGATCAAGAAGGCTCCGGAACTCTCCGAAGAAGCTTAATTCTCACGAGAATTTGCAAAAAATCCCAGTCCAACCGGACTGGGATTTTTTTTGTATGGCAGAGCCATTAGCTCAACTTGTGTTTTTTACTCAATTTGTATATATTTATAGGGATGGAGGTTCGCTATGACAACGATTGCAGCCTATTTTGATGGACATTCTGTACAAACTTTGGAAGATGCTCCGCTGAAACGTAATCAACGGTTGCTTATTACTGTTTTGGATGAATTTCTTGATACTGAAGCGGGTGTCAAGGCTTTGCGTGGCGGTCTCTCGAAGTATGCGAATCCCGAACTGCGTTCGCAGGAGAGTTCTGCATGGGCTTCTGCCGTAGAGGAAAAGCATGCAATACGTTGATGCTAATGTTTTTCTCCGTTTCATCTTGGACGATAATCGTGAAATGGCGGATTACGCAGAAGAGTTGCTTGCTAAGCGACAGGCTTTTGCTTTGCCAGAAGTTATTGCTGAAATCGTTTATGTTTTGATGAGAGTTTACAAGGTAGCTCGAGTGGAAATTGCTTCGCAAATCGAAACCCTCTTGGAATATGCAGACACTTACAATCCTGATGTTATGCGTTATGCTTTGAAGTTGTTTGCGGAGACTTCTTTGGACTTTGTAGATTGTGAACTCATTGCATACAATCATGTACGGAATGTGGAAATAGCCTCTTTTGACAAGGCTTTGAAGAAGCATCTTCGTTAAAAATTTAAGAGCATGCTTGAGTTGGTGTATGCTCATCGAATTTATTTATCAAGAATCCAAACTTGCCCTGAAGTAGTTTCGGGGCGTTTTTTGTCTGATATCCTCTTTCTCTCAAAAATGCATTCTTGTAAATTTTTATTGAGGCTTTTGACACTTTTGCTATATTTGGGATGAAATTGAGTTTTGCACTTGTTCTTTGTACTGAATTTCAAACAATTTCCATAAGCGAAGACTAAGTGAATTTCAGACGTGTTTAACGGTGGAGAATGTTATGGTTTATAAAAATGTAAATAAACTTCTATTTTTAGCTTTATTTCTATTAACGGCTACTTTTTCTTTTGCGGAAGAATCGTTTGCTGAGATAACTTATGCAGAAACAACCTACGCTGAAGAAACATATGCAAAAATAACCTACGCAGAAATAACTTTTGCAGAAGAAATCATTTCTTCTAGTGGTTTAGATTTTCGAGACAAACATATCGAAAAGATGACTGCCAAAGAATTAAAGAATCGTTATAAGGGAAAATATAGCGTTGACTGGGATAAAGTTATTCTCAAATTTGGTGCAGGAACAGCGATTATTGTCGTTACGGGAACTGTAGGCGTTGTTTCTGCTGCTGTAGGTGCAGAAACTGTCGCAGCTATAGCTTTTGCCTCTTGTAAGGGTGCTGCAATTGGTGCTGCCGCGGGACTTGTTGGGGGCGGATTAAATGGCGTGATAGAGGCGTTAATGAGTGGAAATGTTTCTAAAGCTCAGAAAGGCGCAATTGAAGGTGCTGCCGATGGTTTTATGTGGGGTGCCGCAATTGGTGCTGTAACGGGTCCTTTGGGTAAGTTTGAATCTGCAAAAAGTGAAAAGATTGGTAAGGGAAATCAAACAAAACCAAAAGTTAATTATGACGAAAAAAAAGGATGCCCACTCACTGCAAAAGGTAGGTGTCGTCCTAATTATCGATATGCGGGTGAGCGCTTTCCTTTGGAAGAAAAAAATCCTGAACTTGCACGAAAATATCCTAATTCAGTAAAATTTGATGAAGATGCTAATCCTATTTTTGATCCTTATGCTAAGGCGACTGTACGTTTTGAAGATAAAGTTCTTAAAGGTAATAGTAATTCGGGCAGTCCTGACTTTAAAGCTGCAAATGAGAAAATGGGGTATCATGGACCGTATCCACCGGAAATTTGCGGTCCGAAAGGGAATGATCCATGTACCTGGCATCATAAAGATCTTCATACATTACAACTAGTCCCTCGAGATCTTCACGAAGCAGTTAAGCATGAAGGTGGGGCTAGCCTCATTAGACAATATGGTTATGAATAAACATGCTTTTTTATTAAAGGAGTAAACAATGAAAAAAATGTGTTTTTTTATTGCTGTTGTGATTTGTTCAGCTTTTGCTGACAACCTTATCAATGCAGATGGTTCTATCAATAAAGAATCGGCTAAATACAAGGAATCAAATGAAAAATGCATCAATGGGTGTGATTACGATGATTGGACTGTCTCTCAATCATTGGAATATTCGTTAGATGGTGCCGGTAATGGTTGGAGAAAATCTTTTGATGGAAATCAGCTTTCTGAAGACCGACCATTGTACATAAGATTTAGATCAACTATTACGACCGATCATTGGGAAAAAAGTACTCAACCATCTATTCCTGTTGTTTTAAGGGTCTCTGCAGAAAATGGATTTAAATATTTTATGACATCACAAGGAAACGGAAGTTTTGCTTGGGTGAAGAAAGAATGCGAAGGCGTCTATAGTTATGATGCAATTGGAAACAAGGAAGGAATTGAAAATATCACAGTCTTAAAACTCTCCTCTATAAAATCTGGTACTGTAAGTATACAGGTCATTTATCTAAACGACTCGCTAAATCGTAGATATGGAAACAAGTACAGTATCTATGTTCATCCCAAGAAATAACTAATCTATTCAATTGTTGTATTAGAAATGAGTCTCGCTTCAAAACTCCCGTGGTTGTCTGTATTGACATTGTCGGCTTTGTGTCTTGTTGCTTGTAAGGAAATCGATACTCATAATGAGCATAGGGGTAAGGTCCTTACGCATAATTTTACCGATCCAAGGGACAATCAGTCGTATCCGGTCGTTAACATTGGTTTGCAAGTTTGGATGGCGGCGAATTTGAACTATGAAATGAACGGTAGCTATTGTAGTAAGAATCGCTTAGAAACATATTGTGCTAAATATGGTCGCATTTACTCATGGGAGGCTGCGCAAAATGCCTGCCCTGCAGGCTGGCACCTTCCGAGCAAGGCTGAATTGGAAACTTTGATAACTACTGTTGGTGGAGATTCGATTGCAGGCAGGGTGCTGAAGAGTAAAACCGGCTGGCGCAATGATGGAAATGGTACAGATGACTTCGGCTTTAATGCACTCCCTGGCGGCTTTGGAAGTTCTCATCCGGATTTTGGTTATCATATTATTCTTGATGGCCTTATAGGAACATTTTGGAGTTCCACCGTGTCTGATTCTGACAAGGTGTACTTCATGCACTTGGACTATCAGGATGTGGCTACTATACAGAACCCTAAGAAAAATTGGGGGCATTCCGTTCGTTGTATAAAGGACTAGGCTTGCTTCGTTGCCATCTCGTATAAAAACGACCCCGGCGCAGTTCAACTGACCGGGGTGACATGCTTGGATGATGTGTTATTAGCCGTTTACTTCGACAGTTTCTCAGTAAGGCCCATGAGCATGTTCAAGCCGACTGCGTCCATGGCAGTGCTTGCGCCGCCCTTGGAGTCGCCGGTCATCATGATTTCTGGGACGAGCGGATGTGCGGACTTGGCGAGAGCTTCAGCAACACCGACCTTGGTCTTGTAATCCCATTCGGCGCGTTCTTGCGGAGTCAAACCGGCGCTGACGAGAGCTCTGTTGGCAGCAGCTTCAGCTTCCTTTTCGGCCTTGATTTTCTTAGCGACTTCGAGAGCCCTCAAAGCTTCGAGGCGTGCCACTTCCTGTTCCTTTTGTGCTTGGAGAACGGCCACGTCGCGTTCCTTTTCGGCCTGAGTCACAGCCTTGATCTTTTCCACTTCCTGATCGGCCTTGGCCTGAGCGATGCGAGCCTTACCTTCGGCTTCGGCGGTGATAGCGGCCTGTTTTGCCGTTTCAGCGGCCGTTGCGTTAGAGACGCGCTTCATTTCACGGTCCTTCACGATGTCGAGCTGCTGTTGAGCCTTCTGGTCGAGGCGGACGTTCTGGATTTCGAACTGCACTACTCTGATGCCATAGAGACGGAGTGCAGACGGCTTTGTCAAGATGCGGTTGCCGTTCTTGTCGAGTTTTAGCTTTGTGACCTTGTATTCTTGCGTTTCTGCCTTCTTGATGATCTTGCCTTCGGAATCGTATTCGTCTTCGCCGGCCTTTTCGGTAAGCACTTCGATTGCGGTAAGGTATTCGCCTTCAGTAAGCTGGTCTTCTGCGAGACGACGGAATTCAGCAATCTTTGTTACCTTGGCTTCTTCGGCGGTGAAGAGCGGTGCGGTCTTTCTAACGGCGGAGAGCACAGAGTTACGGACAAGGTCATGCTTGAGTTTCTTGTCGGAACGTTGTTCGCGATGGATTTTCACGAGGTCTTCGCAGTCCGTGGGGAGCTGGTATTTGAGGTAGCCGCTGATTTCGGCGTTTGCATTTCGGGACAAGGTAACGGAAATATCGTCCTCGTCGTCGTCGCCGCCTTCCCAGCCTTCGCCTTTTACCTTGTCGGTAGAGGAGTTGAAGTAGAAGTCCTTGGTTCTGTCGTAAGAGTAGATGCTTGCAAATCCCTTGAAGTAAAAACCAGCGTGGTCGATGCAGGAGAGGGTACCAAACGGAGACTGCTTCACAAGAAGCTGCGTTGCACTGTTGTAACCGATATTACATTTGAGCAAAATAAGAGCGATAACAACGATGACCGCGACAATGATTGCTTTTGTGTAATTCTTTTTGGAAAGCTGTATTTTGGGTTGCACTTTGGGCTGTAATTTGGATTCTGTTTCCATTGTTTTTTCCTTCTTTAGTTTATGCAAATAAATATAGTTATTGCACCGCGTTTGTCAGTGTAAGCGCCGTCGTTCTTTCGGTGCTGTTCTTGACAATGTCCGCAATCGTTTGGCGGGCTTCTTCGCCTTCGGGTGCAGGGTAGAGGGGGAACACGTGTCCCAGTTCTTCGCCAACGTGGAGCGTGACGGATACGCCTGCCGCCTTCATTTTTTCACCGCAATTGACGATGTCGGGGTAGAAGACTTCCCAGGTGCCGACGAAAATGTCGGTGGGCGGGAGACCTTGCATGTTGCCGTAGATTGGCGATACCATTGGTGCGTGTGCATCCATGCCGTTTGCCCAAGATAGACCAAATTGATGTAGTTCGTCAATATGAAGCCAGTTGTCGTATTCTGCTATGGATTCATCGCCGCCAGTGATGTCGACCCACGGTGAAATCAGGATGAGGTGCATAGGCGAGGGGAGCGATTGTTCCAGGATTTCTTCGGCGAGCGCAAGCGAGAATCCGCCACCTGCACTGTCACCCATGATAATGATTTTGCTGGCGGGGAAGCGTTTTAAAAGTTCGCTGTAGAGCTTTAATACGAGTGCATGGGCTTCGAGCGCCGTATGTTCCGGCAAAAGGGGGTAGTCCGGCATCACCAAGCCGCAACCAGTTGCTTTGGAGAGATCGGCTAGCATTTTCCAATGGAAAAGTTGAAAGCCTTGCCTGTAGCCACCGCCGTGGAGGTAGAGGATGACGGGCTTGGTTTCGTCGGCTGCCGCCATCTCAAGAACTTGCATGCCCTCGATTTGGTATTCTTTTAAGGGGCGCTTGAACTTGACCTGTTTTGGAATCAGCGGATTGCTTTCGCCAAAGTCATAGACGTCCACTAATGAGACGAAAGCTACGAGCGCGAGCAGTAAACAGGGCAAGAATATCTTTGCAAATTTCATACGAGGGGGCAATTACACCAGAGTTCTCGACAATATACTTTTTCTGTCGTGTAAACTCAAGTAAAAAAATGACCACACAATAGTGTGATTTTGCTTGTCATGCCGGACTCAGTTCCGGCATCGCCTTCTCGTATAAAAAGAAGACCCCGCAACAGTGTGCGGGGCGACAATTCTAATAACTATTGACTAATGACCAATGACTAGAATTCAATCAGACCCTTGGCTTCGTCAGCGAGGATGACTTTTGTTGCCATGTTGATGAACAGGCCGTGTCCGACGATCCCCACGATGTGTTCCAGATCACGGGCGAGCTTGTCCGGGTCTGCGATGGGGGCGAACTTTGCGTCGGCGATGAGGTTACCGCTGTCGCTAATCACCGGACCGTCCTTGCCAGGAGCGCCCATACGAACCTTGACTTCGCCACCGAGCTTTTTCACGCGTTCTGTGACGACGGCGATAGCGCCCGGGATGATTTCAAGAGGGACGGCGAACTTGGTGCCGAGCTGCTGTACGGCCTTGCCGGAGTCTGCGATAATCACGTAGTTATCCGTCATGGAGGCGACAATCTTTTCGAGGAGGTGTGCGGCTCCGCGTCCCTTGATGAGGTTGCGGTTCGGGTCAATTTCGTCGGCGCCGTCGATAACCATGTCGAGGTGGCTCACTTCGCCCATTTCCTTGAGTGGGATGCCGAGGCTACGGCATTGGAGTGTGGTGCTCCAGCTGGTCGAAACGCCCGTTACGTGGATGCCTTCGGTCTTGATGCGTTCGGCAAGGCGGTTCACCATGTGAGCTGCCGTGCTGCCTGTGCCGAGACCGACAATCATTCCGTCCTTGATCATGTCTGCGGCACGAACGCCTGCAGCCTTCTTGAGTTCATCCATCGATGCCATTAGCGCCATCTCCTTTCGTTTGAGTCAAAATTGTCGTCGCCCATGCGATTGTCGTAACTGTCGTAGTTATCGTATCCGTCGTTAAATTCGTCTTCATCCGGGAAGCCGGACTCCTGTTCGGTGAAGCTTGCCTCGACGATGTCTACAACTTCGACGTTAAAAATCAAATCCTTGCCTGCAAACGGGTGGTTCCCGTCCACAATCACGGTGTCTTCGAGAATTTCCTTGATGGTGTAAATGCCGTCGCACTGGTCGTCATCACCATCCAGGTTCAAGTCGTTTACAAATTCCTCGGCGGTGTCCGGCAACTGGAATTCGCGCATGTCGTTATCCTGGTACATTTCGAGTTCCATGCCGAGCCAGAGCTCTCCGACGTCGCGGAGTTCTTCTTTCGGGACCGTGAGGATAAGGTCCTTGCGGTATTCGCCGTAACCGAGATTTGCCGGAATGCTTACCGTAAACTTTTCGCCCAGACGACGCCCCGTCAATGCGTCTTCGAGTCCGGGAATGATATTGTTGTATCCGTGGATGTACACGAACGGTTGGGAGGCGGGAACTTCTTCAAGAATTCGCTTGCCTTCTCTGAGGGTGTAGGCTATGCTCACCTTCATCTTGTCTTGAATGACTACCATACATGCCCAAATGTAGTAAAATTGGCCAATTTCACCACTTATATTAAATTGTTTTTCTAAATTACGGACATGCTTTACGGTATTTGTTCAGATATCCATTCCAATGCCACCGCTTTCGAGGCTGTGCTCCAGTCCATGCGCGAAAATGGCGTGGAACGGAGAGTGTGCCTTGGTGATATTGTGGGATATGGTGTTGATACCGATGAGTGCGTCAATTTGGTTAAAGAGAACATGGATGTGTGCCTGATCGGGAACCACGATAGCGTGGCGGTCCGGTACGAATCCAGCGCCGGGTTCAACCCGTACGCGAAGCAGGCGATTGAATGGACCCAGAAGAACCTTTCCAAGGAGTCCGTGACGTATATCCGCTCGCTCCCGTACATCCAGGAAGAAAACGATATCTGCTTTGTGCATGCGTCGCCTTTGTCTCCGGCAGATTGGGTCTATGTGACCGATCTCGAGGATGCGCTGAACGCTTTTGACCATTTCTCGGAGCGCTACTGCTTTGTGGGGCATACGCATAGCCCGGTTATCATTGCTAGCCGCCCCTTGGCGATCCCGAAGATTCTGGATGAGTACGAGTACGTAATTGCGAATACCGAACGTTTGCTGGTGAACGTCGGCAGTGTGGGGCAGCCTCGCGACCGCGACCCGAGAGCCTGCTGGTGTCTGCTCGATACCGAGACCAAGTGCGTGCGGCTCATTCGAGTGGAATACGACATTCGTGAGACGCAGAACCGCATGAAAAAGCAGGGGATGCCCTCGTTTTTGATTGACCGGCTATCGGTGGGGCGTTAGATGAAGTGGGTGTTGGCGGTGTTTGGTAAGGCTGGTTCCCCGTTCATTGCGGACGAGGTGGAAAAGTATGTGAAGCGTTTGCGCGGTTCCGCGATGCCACTGGAAGTGGTGGAGCTCAAGGAATCGAAAATTGACGACCACGCCCAGGCGCTTGCCCAGGAAGCAGCCCTTTTTGAAAAAAAATTTCCGCGTAACGAGTACCGCCGAGTGATCCTCTCCGAAGAGGGCAAGCTCATGACGACGGTGAAGCTTGCCGATACGTTACAGGCCCGCTTTACGGGAAATATTGTGTTTTTGATTGGCTCTGCGTATGGCATCGACGAGAACCTGAAAAAGTCCGCCGACTTGCTCTTGAGCCTTTCTCCATTGACTTTTACTCACGACCACGCCAGGATTATTACGGTGGAACAGCTCTACCGCGTCCAGATGGTCATGCAAAACCACCCGTATCATCATAGGTAGGAGGCGGTATGTTAATTTCTGCAATTGTTGCTGTTTCTGAAAACAATGTCATCGGGCGTGACGGTCACTTGCCGTGGCATCTGTCTGCCGATCTCAAGCGTTTCAAGGCGATTACTACGGGGCATGCCATCATCCTCGGACGCAAGAATTATGACGATATCGGACGCCCGCTCCCGAACCGCACGAACTACGTGCTCACCCGCAACAAGGATTTCCAGGCCCCGGGCTGCATTGTCTGCTCTTCGCTCGGTGAGGCTATTGAGGCCGCCTGCGCTGCTGGTGAGACGGAATGTTTCATTATCGGTGGTGCTGCCGTGTACTGCGAAGCGATGCCGCTGGTTGAAAAGCTCTATTTGACGAGAGTCTTGTCGCACGTGGAAGGCGATGTATTCTTCCCTGAATGGAACGATAAGTTCCAGAAAGAGAGCGAAGAATCCTTCCCGGCAGACGAAAAAAACGACTTCCCGACAACCTTTGAAATTTGGGTACGAAAAAAATAAGGTTCTTTTGCCCTTAGAATTACTTATTATATATTAGAGATGTTGTTGAGGAATGGAAAGAAAATACTTAGACTTCTCATTGCAGTGGTTGCCGCTGTAATTGTTGTTCTATTTGTAGTCAGTTTTAATGGCATGTGCCGTCATGGTTCGTGCAACAATGTCATCGCCCTTAACGATGGCTGGTCCATTTCTTTTGGCGGCATTCATCTTCCGCCGATGGAACATGTCTCCGATTTCCGAGTTCCCTCAAATATTCAGCCCGGCGATACGATCATCTACGAGCGCAACATGCGGAATGATTCGATTCCCTTGCCGACAACGCTCCGATTCCATGCGTATCACGTTGCTGTAGCTGTCTATGTTGACAGTGTTTGCTATTACCGTTATGGTTTTGAACGCTTTAAAGAGGGAAAACTGGTCGGTAGCGGCATCCACCTTGTGAATATGCCGGAATTTCTTGACGACCATGTCATCCGCGTGGTGACGATTGTGACCGAAAAAGCGGCCGCAAAATCTGTGGCGCAGATTGAACTTTTGCGTTCAAATAGCATGACAGACTATTTTTCGCAAAATTCTGATTCCATTACCATTGGCATATTCCTAATGTTTTTCGGGATGATTGCCTTTATTACAGGCTGCTGTGCCGTCGGCTTTGACAGGGCTTATTACCGCCTTGTTCTGATTGGCTTGTTTGCTGGTTTGATGGGACTTTGGACGCTGAATTACGCGAAGGGTATCCAGATTGTTTCCACGAACTATGCGCTGGATACGACGTTGGAATACGTTTCGCTTTACCTTGCAGCAATCCCGTTTGGCCTTTTGATTATCAATATGCGTGCGGGCAAGATTTCGACTTGGAAGTTGAACGTGCTGAAAGTCATTGTTGGCTTTGGTGTGCTGTTCTTCTTGGTGACGACGATTTTGCATGTGACCGATATTGCGCATTACCCGACGTTCTTGCTCATTTACCATAGCTATATCTTTGTTTCGTTCCTGTTCATGGTGTTCTTCAAGGTCCTTTATGACCGCGGTGCCGGAATGCAAGAGAAAATTCTTGCGTCGGGAACGGTGGTGTTTGTGCTGTTTGGCATTGCCGATTTGTTCCGCTATAATGTGCAGAACTTGTTTGGCATGGAAAAATCCTTCTTGGATGCGACTTGCCTCCCGGTCGGTACGCTCCTGTTCATCTTGTTCTTGATGGTGGGTTATCTCGTCTACATGTACGAAGAACTCATGGACAAGACCGAGAAAGAAGTGCTCCGCCAGATTGCTTATCGCGATGCTTTGACGGGCATTTATAACCGTGCAAAGTGCGAACACATTTTTGAAGTGCTCAACCGCGATGATAGCGACTATGCTATTGTGAGTATTGACGTGAATGGGCTCAAGTACGTGAACGACCACTTTGGACATTCGACGGGTGATAAGCTCCTGTGTGCTTTTGCCGATGTGTTCAAGAATGCGTTTAATGGCATTGGGACGACTATTCGCATGGGTGGTGACGAGTTTGTGGCGATTGTCCGTGCAGAACACCTCTCGGATTTGAATACCGCTTTGAAGACGATGGTGCTCTTGGAAAAAGAAGCCAAGTTGCCGATTGAATTGAATGTCGCTTATGGCTATTCTGTGCGCCGTCGCGGTGATGCCGTGACTGCAATGGACGTTTACCGCATGGCGGATGCTAATATGTACGCCATGAAGCTCGCCTCTAAGCAACAGCGAATGGCGTAATTTCACAAAAAAATTCATTCTCCGCAATTTTTTGATTAGATTTTGAATAATGATTGAGTTCAATATCTTTTATAAGCTTGCGGCTGCGCTGGGTATCGGTTTTATTATCGGTATGCAGCGTGAAAACTCGTATTCCCGCAATAATTCTAGGCACCCCGCTGGGTTGTGCTCGTTTTCGATTGTGAGCCTTTGTGGCGCCTTGTCTTGCTATTTGGGCGACCTGATGGGTTCGATTGTTCCCTTTGTTGTTGGGCTTGTGATTGTCGGGCTTTTGCTTGTGGCAAGCCATATTGCGTACGGTCTTTCGAATCAGAATAATGGCGGGCCTGCGGGCGTCACGACGAGTGCGGCACTTATCATGATTTATTTCTTGGGGGCGCTTTGCTGGTTTAACCGGCTCTTAGAAGCGTGTATCCTCATGATTGTGCTTTTGTGGCTGTTGGCGGTCAAGCGGCAGCTTCACGATTTTGCGAAAAAGATTTCGACCGAAGACATTATCGCGACCGTCAAGTTTGCGGTGATTTCTCTCATGATTTTGCCGTTCTTGCCGAATCGCTCATTTGGCCCGGCGGGGCTTGAAGTCTTGAATCCGCATACGATTTGGCTTTTTGTCGTGTTCATTTGCGGTATCGGCTTTGTGGGCTATGTGCTCATCAAGCTTGTCGGTCCGGGTAAAGGCATTTGGCTCATTGGGCTTTTGGGCGGGCTTGCGAGCAGTACCGCGCTCACGCTGAACTTGGCGGGGCGTAGCGTTGATAACGAACAGTATGCGGCTGATTTTACGCTCGGCATTGTGCTCAGCTGGTCGGTAATGTATGCGCGACTCTATCTGATTTGCATATTCCTGATGCCGTCGCTTGCGCTCCCGTTGTTGGCTCCTCTGCTTGTGCCTGTGGTGCCGGGGCTTGGCTATGCGGCGTATTTGAAACTTCGTGAATCTAAGGATCATCGCCAGAAGACGACTGATTTTAACAACCCGTTCAAGCTGTTGCCGGCAATTAAGTTTGGCTTGGTCTTTACCGTGGTCATGTTCATCGCCAATGCGGCTCACGCTTATTTTGGCTCGGGCGCATTGATGATTTGTAGCTTCTTGGGCGGTGCGGCTGAAATGGATGCGGTCGCGTTCTCGCTCATTGACATGTGCCGAAAGGCGACTCTTGAACACCACAACTTGATTTTGGCACTCCTTTTTGCAAGCCTTGCTAATACGCTTACTAAGGGCTGCATGGTGTATTTTCTTGGGTCTAAGTCCATGCGACGCCCGATTCTCCCGGCGGTGGGGCTTATCTGCGGCGTGTCCGTGGTATTAATTGGAATTTACTCGGTGGTATAAAATGTCTGAAAAAATGAAATTTGCATTGACAATCGCAGGCTTTGATGGTTCTGCGGGCGCTGGAATTTTAGCGGATGTTAAGACGATGGCGCATTTTGGCGTGTTTTGCGAATCTGTATGTACCGCACTCACGCAGCAAAATGAAGATGAATTTGTGGCGCCTGGATGGGTTATCTGGGAACGCATCGAAGCGCAACTTGAAACGTTGTTTGCTAAGCGACAGTTCAAGTTCGTGAAAATCGGACTTGTCGAAAAAGCAAAGGTGCTACAGCGAATTGTAGAATTTGTCCGTGAAAAATCTCCGGACGCCTACATTATTTGGGATCCGATTGCTAGCGCTTCAGCGGGTTTCCACTTTATGCGCTCGGCTGAACGCGATGAATTTATGCCGGTGATGAAGCAGATTGATTTGGTCACTCCGAATCTGGATGAGTTTGGATTCTTGGGATTTGAACAGGCTGCTTCTCGTGGAAAGTTTGAATTCGGGAAGGATTTCGCCTTGCTTTTGAAAGGTGGACATTCGACGGATGACGAAGCCGTTGATACCTTGTGGGACAAGGACGGTAAACAGTACAAGTTCACGAGTCCGCGAATTCCGGGCAATGGTAAACACGGCACCGGTTGCCATTTATCCTCGGCAATTCTTGCAAATCTGGCGCTTGGACATACGCTCCCTGAAGCTTGCCAAATGGCAAAGAATTACCTCACCGAGCTATTACAGAGCGGTGAAGGTCGACTTGCAAAGGATTTTTAATTAAAACAAAAGAAGCCTCCCGTTGGGGAGGCTCTTTTAATAAACTATTTTATATTACTTCTGGATGCATCTGACGGAGAAAGCGTTGTTCTCTTCGATGGCGCGTTCCGCATAACGTTCGTTGTAACCGCCGATGGTCACGAAGTTTGCGATGTAGGTCGTTTCTTCGGTGGCTGTCCAGAAAAAGGCGGATTTTTCCATGTCTTCGTAAGCGAAATGAGAGTCGCTTTTGCCAGACGCGTTGAATGATGCTTTGGTTTCTTCGCAGTAAGGACTCCACATGTCGTTGTTGCCGAAGCAGATCCTCTGGCCTGCTTGCTTGACTCTAAAGCCGTTCTTTTTGCTTGCGCCGAGGTACTTGCTCAAGAAATTCCAGTCTTTGCGGTCGGGGAGTCTCCAGCCGGTTGGGCATGCCTTCATGGCGGCTTTCCACGTGTAGAGGCGACCGTATTTGTGGCAGTTTTCCTTGTCGTCGTTGTAGCAGTAGCTACCCTTGGTCGTCTTGTAGGTGAGGTTTTCGGCGAGCCAGTTGTGGTTGCCGATTTTCACAATCTTGTAGGTGTGGCCGTCGCGCGGGTCCTTGAACTTTTTCGCGGAGGCTTTTTTGGAGGGGGCGGCTGCGGCGATGCAGGCTGCCAAAAGCATAAATACTAAACCAATTCTCATGGCGACAAATTTAGAAATTTTCATGATGGAAAATTTTGTTATTTTGTGAAATGAAGAGGATTTAAAGTTGCTTATTGAAGATGTAAAAAAATCGATTGCGGATGCCGGTTTTCACGATGGCGAAAAGATGCCTTCTGTGCGTAAGATGGCTGAGCGTCTTGGTCTTTCAGTCAATACGGTTCATCGCGCTTACAAGATTTTAGCTCAAGAAAAACTCGTGCAGCTCGTTCATGGTAAGGGCTGTTTTTGGGGCACGGCTCCGTCGTTCGAGGTGAAGGCAGAAGAGAGTGTTTATTCGGTAGTCGAGCGTCAGTTCCAGAACGATTTGGATAGTGGGTATCTGAATGCATTTGATGAGCTCCCTTCGTGCAAGGAGCTTTCGAACCGTTACAATGTTTCGCTTTACATTGTTAAAAAGTTTCTGATGCAAAAGTGTGCGCAAGGAATTTTGCGCCATGTGGGGCACCGCTTTTTCTTTAGCGAAGAACGCCCTGTCGAAAAGTCAAATTTTATTTTATTTGTCCACCGCTCGGATGAATTCGGCCGCTTGAAGATTGAATCCGAACGCGAATCTGATGTGTTCCGCACGTTTGCGCAGATTGCCGCAGAACAGAAAATTGCGGTGAAGTTTATCGGGTATCACGAATCTTCGAACCAGTTCTATTTGTCGTCGGGCGAAACGTTTGTTGTAAAGAACGATACCCACTGCTTGGGTGTGTTCCTCTCGACGTGGCTGGTGGATGATGCGGCGAAGTTGTTTGCGCATTTTGCATCGTTCAAGAATCCGATTTCGGTCTGGTGGGAATACGCGCCGGATGTGATTCCGGTGATTGCGCGCAATAAAAAGAAGTGGGCTTTCTACAACGTGGCTTTTGGAAAGGAAGCGGGCGTGATTGTTGGGCGCTACCTCAAGAGCAAGGATATGGGGCCTGTTCATTACCTCTCGCCGTACCATGCTAGTTTTTGGTCGAAGGCTCGTTTGCAGGGGTTGCTGGATGCGGGGACGGATGTAATCCCGCTTGTCGATGAACGCTATGCGTCTCCGTTTGACTTGGCGGATGCGGCTGCACACGATGGCGTTGAGCGCCAGGTGCTTTTGGACAACATTTTGGAATCGCTTTTGAAAAACGCGACTTTGGATAAATTTGTGTGCTCAAATGACTGGGTGGCAGCTTCGTTGATTGATTACTTCAAGGCGAAAAAGTTACCTGCGCCGTACGTGGTGGGCTTTGACGATACGATTGAAAGTTACCGCTACGTGTTTGATTCGTTTGCATTCAATGTCGGGACGATGGTGAAAGAGGCTATTTACCACATTGTCGCACCGACCATATATGCAGAACAGCGGCGCCAAATGCAGACGCCGCTGGGAAGAGTTGTCGAGAAACACTAAACGCAGTTGTCACCCCGGCCGTTGTGCCGGGATCGACATTGCTCAAGCGTTAAACTTGCCAGAGCAGGCGAGGAGCCCGAGCATATACAGGAGTCCGTCGTAGTAGCGCCAGAGTCCGGTCGGGATTTCCATATTCCAAAGGTCTTCGGCGAACGGCTTGATAAGCGGATCGCCTGCTGGGAGGGCAACTGTCGATGCGGCGTTCATGGCAATCAGGCCGCCCGTAGCAGGCCTTGCCTCGCGCGGGAACGCGCTCCCGTCGACACGCATGTCGGCGAGATACGGGCGACGCCCGTGGAGGTAACCGAGAATCTTTCGGACTGCGGAAACTTCCCATTCGCTCACGTCGGTACGTTCGCCTTTATCTTGCAATTTTGCGGCGTCAAGACCGATGTTCCACACGACGCGCCAAGCGTCCCCGCAGAAGCAATCGCTTTCCGGGTGCCACGGCGTTTTCTTTGGAGTTCCGTCAAATTCACTGTAGTCGGCGGCAAGTCCCGTGACCGGGTGGCAAGCCTTTTTCAAGTAGGCAACGCTGTTGTCTGCAATCTTGTTCCAAATTTCATCGCCGCTGGCTTCACCGTACATTCTATAGAACGCGACCGTGTTGTAGCTTGGGTCGGTGTAATCGTTCCCCTTCATGGGCGAGAATCGCACAAGTCCTGCATTCACGTCCATCATCGTGTACACATCGCCTGCTTGCGGCTTGTGAGCCATGTCGTTGATGAGCTCGACGGCGTCGCGCTTGTATTGTTCGTTTTTGAAAACCTTGGCGGCGTAAAGGAGCGCTGCGGCAAAGTATTCTTCGCCATCCGGGGCGGCACCCGGATCCATCATCGTGAAATCGGCGGTCGATACTTGCCAGGAGTAATAACCGGCAAGGTCGCCTTCGGTGTTTTTCATGTGCGTCTTGGCGAATTTCCAAAGTTTGTCGAAAAGGTCTTGCTTGCCGAGGAGTGCGGCAACCGTCATGCCGTAGCTCATGCCTTCGGAGCGGATGTCGTTGTGGCCGATATCCACGATGTACGCCATGTCGTTGCCTTTGTCAAAGCAAATGCGTTCGTTTTCGCGGTCGCCTTCGAACAGTTGCGTAAAAGCCTTGTTGAGTTTTGCCTCGATTTCGGCGGGAGTCTTACCAATTTCTTCAAAAATGTTTCTCATGGCATCTAAAATAGAAATGTATTGGGCTCCCGTCCTGTTTTGTAGATGAAATAATTTAAAAGTGTTGTGAGTGTTTCTTAGCGCGCTTGGAAAATTGTGGCATTCGTTAAAAAAAATGAATAAAATTGAAAATGTCATGATTTGACATTTTATGATTCTATATTTATAAAAAAAGAGTAATCCCGTTTTTTTTTGCATGTAGACGGGGAAGGAGAAAAAAATGAATGATGTATTAAATGGCTGCGTTGATATATGGCTAGATGAAATGGTTCCTTGCCTCAAGGATTTGGAAACAGGATCAATTGAAGAAACTTTCGTTTTTAAAATAGAAAGTCGTTCTGTTCTTAGAAAATATAATTCGTCCAATGGTTGGGGAATTGATTGGGTTAAAGTCCCTTTAAATGTTGATGTGTTTGCTCTTGCTTTAAAGAGAAATAATGAAGTACAGGGACTTATTGCGCTAAAAAAGGATTCTGATATTCGAGCCGTGTATTTGCATTGGGCTTGTACGGCGCCTAGAAATAACATATATTTATTTGGAAAGAAAAAGTATAGTGGTGTCGGTGGTCATCTTTTTGCTATTGCTGTAGATATGTCTTTTAAATGGGGCTTTGATGGATTTGTTTACGGCTTTGCTCTTAATAGGGAGCTTTTGAATCACTATATTGCGTTTCTCGGATGTTCTTTCGTTGGTATTCTTCATCCGTATCATTTTTTGATAGAACCTTGTGCGGCCCAAAAGCTTTTGGAGAATTACACTTATGAGTGGAATTGAAAAAAAGACCATGAATTTTGCGGATATTCAAAGCGAATATTTGGGTTTCCCGAATCCTTATAAAGATGCTCCATCTTGTAGGTATGATCATCGTGCGCTTGTCGCATATGCCCAAAAAGTTGGCAAGTCTATAAATGATTTGTCTTACGAAGAAAAACTTGCTTTTATAATAAAATAAAAACGCCCGCATTACTGCGAGCGTCTTTAAAAGCTTGAGTCTTTTTGGCTCTAAGCGGTTTACTACCTGGAGTAGTATTCCACGACGAGCTGTTCTTCGAGCTTGACCGGGATCTGGTCGCGGAGCGGAAGCTTCACGAGAGTCCCCTGCATCTTGCCGAGATCGACAGACAAGTATTCCGGAGCGGCAGCTGCAGAAGCGATTGCTTCCTTGATCTGCACGTGTTCCTTGGACTGTTCACGAACAGCGATCACGTCGCCAGCCTTGATGAG